>Ga0137306_100317_pt1 | contig 72867 bp, 61 predicted proteins | sample Inofroosms_March_FD_97187 | JGI IMG/M metagenome (GOLD analysis project Ga0137306, IMG submission 97187) | Mouse cecal microbial communities from Vienna, Austria - N-Acetylneuraminic and N-Acetylglucosamine D2O microcosms_March | ecosystem: Host-associated > Mammals > Digestive system > Large... | reverse complement strand
TTTAATAACATGCCGTCACAGACTCTGCCTACATCGACATTTTATTATTATCCCTCATAAAACCATCTATCTTTCCTCACGAAGTGTTTACAAATGCAAACATACTGCCACCCAACCTTCAGGAATGAAGATTTTCTACATATGTCGATAAGTTTTTTGGAATTTGTAGTTGCAAATTTTTGGGTAAATATATGGAATTTCTGTAACTTTACACCTTTGAACCGTTGAGCTATGAACGACCAACCCTACCACATACCTGCGCTCCTTGATGCAACCATCAAAGGCCTTGATATAAAGCCCGATGGCACCTATGTCGACGTCACATTCGGTGGCGGCGGACATTCGCGTGCGATTATGCGGCAACTTGGGGGCGAAGGCCGTCTGCTCAGTTTCGACCAGGACGCCGACGCAATGGCCAACGCCATCGACGACCCGAGGTTTACATTCGTCTACGGAAACTTCCGCTTTCTGCGCAACTTCCTGCGCTTCTACGACGCGCCTCAGGTCGACGGAATCCTTGCCGACCTCGGAGTATCGTTCCATCATTTCGACGACCCGGAGCGCGGATTCTCGTTCCGCTTTGACGGACCGCTCGACATGCGAATGAACCGCCGGGCCGAACACTCCGCGGCATGGCTCTTGGCAAATGCCTCTGAAGAAGAACTTACACGCATGTTCACCCTTTACGGCGAGCTTCGCCAGGGAAAGCGACTCGCACGAGCTATCGTGAAAGAGCGCGACAACTCTCCTGTCGACACTGTCGAGCGCCTTATTGACCTCTCTCGGCCATTCATCGACAAGCGGCGCGAGAAAAAAGAGCTTGCTCAGGTGTTTCAGGCACTGCGTATCGAGGTAAACGGTGAAATGGAAGCCCTGCAGGCATTCCTGCGCCAGACACTCGAAGTACTCAAGCCGGGAGGAAGACTCGCAATAATCACATACCATTCGCTCGAAGACAGGCTGGTCAAGAACTTCATGCGCACAGGCAATCTCGACGGACAACTCCGGCAGGATTTCTACGGACGCAATCTCTCCCCTCTCCGCCTCCTCACCTCCAAACCCATAATACCCGACGATGACGAAATCGAATCCAATCCTCGCTCACGCAGCGCGAAACTTCGCATCGCCGAAAAGATATAACATAGCCCCGCAATGGCAAAAAAAACGACATCAAAACGCAAAAGCGACAATATAATATTGAGGATAGTCCACGGGCGTCTGCTACCCATCGACTACTTCGTAAAGCATTGGGTGTACGTACTCCTATGCGTAGGAATGATTATGGTGTACATCACCAACCGCTACCAGTGCCTGACACGCATGGAAGAGATACGTAAGCTTGAGCACGAACTTGAAATCGTGCAGACGGAACGCATACGCGAACGCAGCGAATACATGAGCCGCATACGAGAGTCGTCGATGCAGGAACTCGTCGACACAATGCACCTCAACCTGCGCGTACAGGACAAGCCTCCCTACCGGCTCGCGCCGCGATGACCCCCGGCACACAAGACATCACCAAGCCTCATCTCCATCATCTCCAAACAACCCGTTCTTGTTATAGCAACACATGGATTCAAGCGCACGATGAAAAAAGAAAACCGCTCGCACATATTACTTAGATATGCCGTAATCATCGGTCTGATTTTCCTGTTTGCCGGAGCTGTCGTGTACAATTCGCTCGACAACACCGTGCTTTCCGCGCCGAAATGGAATGAGAAAGCCATGCAGGAACTGTCAAGAGTGGTATCCCTACCCCCCGACCGAGGCAACATTCTCGCCAACAACGGCAGCATACTCGCCACCAACCTCTGCTTCTACAACATACGCATCGACTACCGCAGCGAACGATTCCTCGAAGGACGCTATCTTGTAGCAGTCGACTCGCTCGCCGACAGTCTGGCCAAGCATTTCCCCATACGCGACAAAGCCGGATGGAAGAAACGGCTTATGAAACCCCTGGAGACAGAAAAAAGGAAGCGTCCGAGAGCCTACAAGCTCCTTGGCAATATCTCCGATACCCAATACCAGCTGTTGCGCACATTCCCGTTCTTCAATATCCCCAATCGCAATAAGACCGGACTCACACGCGAGCCGGTAATGCGACGTGTCAACCCCTACGGGGCCATGGCCCGACGCTCGATTGGGGGTGTAGGCATCGACTCAATCACCGGAGAGACCCATGGCATATCCGGACTCGAACGCGCCCTCGACTCGCTGCTATACGGCACGCCGGGAGTAGCGAAAAAAGTGCCTCTGACAAAAGATATCGTCAATTGGACCGACATACCTCCGGTCAACGGCTACAACATAAAGACCACCATCGACATCAACATGCAGGATATCGTGGAGAATTCGCTCAACGATGTTCTTACGGCATGCGACGCCGACTGGGGCGTGGCAGTGCTGATGGAAGTATCCACCGGAAACATCAAGGCGATATCCAATCTCGAGAAAAACCGTGCCGGAACAGAATACATCGAAGGCATGAACCGCGCCGTGCTCGGCTATGAGCCGGGGTCAGTGGTAAAGACACTCTCCATGATGATTGCACTTGAGGACGGCATCGTGACCGATGTAGAGCAGGTGATACCCACAGGTCGCGCATTCCCTTATGCCGGCGGACGCCCCATCACCGACAGCCACGCATGCGACGCCATGCCCGTAAGAGAGGTAATCGAGCGCTCGTCCAATATAGGCATGGCCAAGATAATAACATCGCGCTACGGCGACAATCCCGGAGCATTCTACTCCCGACTGAAGCAGCTCGGATTTCTCGACCCGATGAATACCGGCATCGCCGGAGAGCGGCCGCCGCGCATCGACAGTGTCGCCAACAACCGCGGTGGCCGCATTGCCCTCTCGCGCATGTGCTACGGATACTCCACAGAGATTCCTCCGCTGTATACCCTATCCATATACAATGCCATAGCCAACGACGGTGTATACGTAAAGCCCCGACTGGTCAAAGAACTGATAAGCACCAACGGCGTCGACTCCGTGCTCCCGGTGGCATACATGGGCAACGGACGCGCATGCTCACAGCAGACAGCCGAACGGATGCGCATGATGCTCACACAGGTGGTATGGGGTGACCATGGCACCGGAAAGATGCTGCGCAACGACAAAGTACGCATAGCCGGAAAGACGGGTACGTGCTATATGATCGAAGGCGGCGGCTACAACACCTCCAAAAAGCGCCTCGCTTTCTGCGGATTCTTCCCGGCTGAGAAACCCCAATACTCATGCATAGTGCTGACATGTCATCCGAGGCAAAACTTCTTCGGAGCAGCATCCACTTCAGGCACCGTACTGAAAAATGTGGCTATGAAAATGTACTCGCGCGGCATGCTCAACAACAGTTCCGACTTCCACAGCGACGCAAGACCCGACCCGGGAGTTCCTACATTTTTCGCAACCTCGCGCCCGCATATAGAGCGTCTGCGCGAATCATTCGATATACCCAGGGTAAAGCACTTCGCCACCGCCGACAAGCAATCCGACGGGTTGCCGTCGGTCATCGGATACTCCCTGCGCGAGGCCCTCAACCGGCTTGAAAAAGCCGGCGCGGAAGTCACATTCTCCGGCACAGGATTCGTCACAGCGCAGACCCCATCGCCGGGACATATACCTGCCTACGGGACACGAGTGCATCTTACCCTCGCACAATAAGACCTGACAACAACGACATTTCACCATTTTTAAACTTTCATATATGAAAGCCCTTTCACAACTCCTTTCCGCAATTCCGGTGATTGAAGTCATCGGTTCGGACGACAAGCAGATAACCGACGTCGTAAGCGACTCCCGACGTGTGACCACCGGCTCACTGTTCGTGGCCGTACGCGGCACACAGGTCGACGGACACACCTTTATTCCTCTGCTCCAGTATAGCGGGGTAGCCGCTATCGTATGCGAGGAACTGCCGGAGTTTCTCGAGACATCGATTACATATATAAGAGTGGCAAACTCAGCCGTGGCTTTGGGGCATCTCGCATCGGAATGGTACGACAATCCCTCGCGCCAACTGAAGCTCGTCGGTGTCACAGGCACCAACGGCAAGACCACAACAGCCACACTAATCTACGAGATGGCCCGACTGATGGGCTACAAGGCCGGACTTCTCTCCACCGTGTGCAACTACATCGACACAGAAGCAGTGCCCACAAGCCAGACCACTCCCGACCCGCTCACAATCAACGCCCTGCTGCGCCGCATGGTCGACAACGGATGCCTATACGCCTCTATGGAGGTAAGCTCCCACGCCGCCCACCAGCACCGCATCGCCGGACTACACTTTACCGGAGGCATATTCACCAATCTCACCCGCGACCATCTCGACTACCATAAAACAGTCGAGGCATATCTTCAGGCAAAAAAATCGTTCTTCGACGACCTGCCGTCGACAGCATTTGCCCTCACCAACGCCGACGACAAGACAGGCCAGGTAATGCTCCAGAACACTCTCGCAAAAAAATACACATACTCGCTGCGCACACAGGCCGACTTCGTAGGCCGCGTAATCGAAAGCCGACTCGACGGCACATCGATGTCATTCAACGGACGCGAGGTCGAGGTGCTGTTCACCGGACGCTTCAACGCCTACAACCTGACTGCTGTCTATGCCGCATCTGTGCTTATAGGCTGGCCCGTCGAGCAGGTACTTGTAGCCATGAGCCGCCTCGTGCCCGTCGCCGGACGCTTCCAGGCATTCCACTCACCCAAGGGATTCACAGCAATTGTCGACTACGCGCATACTCCCGATGCCGTTGTCAACGTACTCCAGGCCATACGCGAGGTAGTGGGCACACGGGGCTCAATCATCACCGTAGTCGGTGCCGGAGGAAACCGCGACAAAGGCAAACGTCCCATCATGGCAAAAGAAGCCGCTCTGCGCAGCGACCGGCTCATACTTACCTCAGACAACCCGCGCAACGAGGAACCCGCCGACATAATCCGCGACATGGAGGAGGGACTCGACATCGAAGGACGCAAAAAGACCCTGAGCATTGCCGACCGCAGGGAAGCGATACGCACGGCGGCAGCCATAGCACAGCCGGGCGATGTAATCCTTATCGCCGGCAAGGGACATGAGGACTATCAGGAAATCAAAGGTGTGAAACATCACTTCGACGACCGCGAGGTAGTGAAAGAGTTCCTTCTGTAAACCGCCGTACCACCATACATTAACATACAACTACAGACCTCCCCTCCTATATACGCAGTGATATACTATCTTTTCCAGTGGCTTGACGATTTCGGCGTGCCGGGTGCGCGCCTGATGGACTACATAACCTTCCGCAGCGGATGCGCGCTGGTGCTGTCGCTATTTATCGCCGTGATATTCGGCCGCAAAATAATCGACCGACTGCAGATGATGCAGGTAGGCGAAATAATTCGCGATCTCGGGCTCGAAGGCCAGATGAAGAAGACCGGAACCCCTACAATGGGCGGTGTCATCATCATCATCGCCATCCTCGTGCCCTGTCTGCTCGTTGGCAACATAGGCAACGTATACATGGCCCTGATGCTGATTGCCACATTATGGCTCGGGGTGCTCGGAGGCCTTGACGACTATATAAAGGTCCACCGCCACGACAAGGACGGACTCAAAGGCAAGTTCAAGATTGTAGGCCAGATTGGCCTCGGACTTATGGTAGGCCTGACGATGGTGTTCAGTCCCGACATCGTAATGCGCGAGAATGTCGAGATGCGCAATGTCGAGAACAGTGAAGTGGTGATAGAGTATGTCCAGGAAGATGTAAAGACACCTCAGACCACCATCCCGTTTGTCAAAAACAACAATTTCGACTACTCATGGCTCACATCATGGATGGGACGCGGCGCCACAGCCGGCGGATGGATACTCTTCGTGCTCGTGGTGATATTCGTAGTCACAGCCACATCCAACGGTGCCAATCTGACCGACGGACTCGACGGGCTTGCCACAGGCACATCGGCCATCATCGGCACAGCGCTCGCCATAATGGCTTATCTCGGAGCCAATATCATATACTCCTCCTACCTTAATATAATGTATATCCCAGGCTCCGAGGAACTGGTGGTATACATGGCCGCATTCATAGGCGCTCTCGTAGGATTCCTCTGGTACAATGCATATCCCGCACAGGTATTCATGGGCGACACCGGAAGCCTCACCATCGGAGGCATTATCGCCGTATTCGCAATTCTCATCCGCAAGGAACTGCTCCTCCCGATATTATGCGCGATATTCTTCGTCGAGGATCTCTCGGTGATTATCCAGGTAGCATACTTCAAGATTACAAAGAAACGCTATGGCGAAGGGCGAAGGGTATTCAAAATGACACCTCTCCACCACCACTTCCAGAAACAGGGTGGTATCGTCACCGCGCTCATACAGAAACCGATGCAGGCTATTCCGGAGTCGAAAATCGTGACGCGGTTCTGGATTGTGGGCATAATGCTCGCTGTAATCACATTTGTCACTCTCAAAATACGATAATAAACGACACTGCAATATGACAGACAACTCAATAACACACCGCAAGCGCCTGGTAGTACTCGGAGGCGGAGAGAGCGGAGTCGGAGCCGCCATCCTCGGAAAGGAAAAGGGGATGGACGTGTTTCTCTCCGACTACGGAAATATCCCCCAACGCTACGCCGCGCAGCTTGAAGAGGAAAACATACCGTTCGAACAGGGCGGACACTCCGAGCATCTCATACTCAACGCCGACGAGGTGGTAAAAAGCCCCGGCATCCCCCCTACTGCCCCCATAATGGTAAAAATCGCGGAAAAAGGGATACCGGTAATATCGGAAATCGAGTTCGCCGGACGCTACACCGACGCCAAGATGGTATGTATCACAGGCTCTAACGGAAAGACCACTACAACACTGCTGACATACCACATATTGCGTGAGGCCGGTATAAATGTCGGACTCGCCGGCAACGTAGGCCGTAGCCTCGCCCTGCAGGTTGCGCGCGAGCACCACGACGTCTATGTCATCGAGCTAAGTTCATTCCAGCTCGAAAATATGTACGACTTCAAAGCCAACATCGCCGTGATGCTCAACATCACTCCCGACCATCTCGACCGCTACGACTACAAGATGCAGAACTATATCAACGCCAAGTTCCGCATCATCCGCAACCAGACACCTGAGGACGCGTTTATTTTCTGGCAGGACGACCCCGTAATCGAGGCCCAGCTTCGCCAAATTACCATAGAAGCCGCCAAATACCCTTTCAGCGAGCATATGGAAGAAGAGGCCGCCGCATATGTCGACACTCTCGACAACCTCATCATCAACACTCCGCGCACATCCCTTGAAATGCCGCGCAAAGACCTTTCGCTCCACGGTCTGCACAATCTGTACAATTCCATGGCTGCCGGACTGTCGGCATGTCTGCTCAACATCCGGAAAGAGGATATACGCCGCGCGCTCGAAGACTTCGAGGGCGTAGAGCACCGTCTGGAATTTGTAGCCGATATAGATGGCGTGCGCTACATCAACGACTCCAAAGCCACCAACGTCAACTCATGCTGGTATGCCCTCGAAAGCATGCCACCCGGAGGCAACGTAATCCTTATCCTCGGCGGAAAAGACAAAGGCAACGATTACTCCGAAATCGAGCCGCTCGTGCGCGACAAGGTCAAGGCAATCGTGGCAATGGGTCTCCACAACGAGAAAATCGTGGAATTCTTCGGAGGCAAAGTGCCGGTAATCCGCGACACACACTCGCTACAGGATGCTGTCGACGCATGCGCCGCGCTGGCAACCGCCGGCGACACCGTGCTCCTTTCGCCATGTTGCGCCAGCTTCGACCTGTTCCAGAGCTACGAGGACCGCGGACGTCGGTTCAAAAATGCGGTAAAAGCTCTGAAGAAATAATCCCGCACACTTCATATACATCACACATACATCCACCCGGGCCTCACTCCATCCCTTACAGCTCTCCGGCAATGATACTCGACAACAATACTACGACAACCGAATCAACCCCTTTCGGCAATATAGCCGCCGCAGCTACCAAGGCCATACCATCGTCTACGGCCTCCACATTCCGCCGCCACGGCGACAAATACATATGGGGCGTATACATCGCTCTCTGTATAATCTCTATCATCGAGCTGTACAGTGCCTCGTCGCGTGAGGTGGCGTCGGCCGGCGTCTATGGCCCTATCGTGCGACATCTGAGCATGCTCCTCGCCGGCTTTGGCATAGTGTGGACTCTTGAGAGAATGCACTACAAGTGGTTCTATGCACTGGCCTACGTTTTCGTAGGCTTCTCCGTGCTGCTGATGATATACATCACATTCTTCGGCGATATCATCAACGGCGCGCGGCGCAGTGTGACAATCGGACCACTCGCCCTGCAGGGAGCCGAATTCATCAAGATGTCGGCCGTTCTGGCCATAGCAAAGATAATGGGCACATCACAGAAAGCCAAGAGTATAGGCGTGGAGACACGCGCCGTGGTCATCTCTGGTATAGTCATCGCCATATTCTGCGGGCTCCTCCTCCCTCAGGGGCTCACCAACACGATTCTGCTCACAGGCATAGCAGCAGCCATGATACTCATAGGCGGCACAGAGTGGAAAAAAGTGCTTGCGCTCGGAGCCGTATTCGCGTTTCTTATGGGATGCGTGGTGGCATACAAGTTTCTCGGCTCCTCCCACGACAAGAATTCCGAGCTGACAGAGGCCGTCGCTCAGACCGGAGGCACAGAGAGCGTGGCCGGAGCACGCGAGGGCACATGGGCAAAGCGCCTCGACCGATTCTTCGGCGATTCCATACCCAAATACGAAATGGAGATTACAGCCGAGAATCGCCAGGAGATGCTCTCCTACATGGCACAGGCCAACGGCGGACTTTTTGGAGTGTTTCCCGGCAACTCGCGCGAGACAGCACGTCTGCCGCTCGCATTCTCCGACTATATCTATGCCATCATACTTGAGGACATCGGATTTATCGGCGGAACACTGCTGCTCGGACTTTATCTCACATTGCTTGCCCGAGCGGGAATGATAGCACAGAGGTGCCACCGCGCGTTCCCCGTAATCCTGCTGATGGGGCTGGCGGTAATGATAGTGTTGCAGGCCCTCTTCCATATGGCTATCACTACCGGCACCTTCCCGGTGTCGGGACAGCCGTTGCCGCTCATATCCAAGGGGGGCACCTCGATTCTCATAACATCAATAGCATTCGGCATGATGCTCAGCGTAAGCCGTACAGCCGTGCAGAACGGCACATCGCAGCAGATAAAGGAGGAGCTCAACGCACTTCCCGAAGAACTTCGTGCCAGCAATCCGGTAGAATTGCGATAACAGACACACCGACCTATGAAAGTACTTATAAGCGGAGGTGGCACAGGAGGCCACATTTTTCCCGCACTGTCAATAGCCAATGCATTGCGCCGGCGGATGCCCGACGTCGAGATATTGTTTGTCGGAGCCGAAGGACGCATGGAGATGGAGCGCGTTCCGGCTGCCGGATATAAGATTGTCGGACTCCCCGTAAGCGGATTCGACCGCAAGCGCCTGTGGCGCAATTTCGGCGTGCTCATGCGCCTGTGGCGCTCGATGCGTATGGCAAAAAAAATATTGCGCGAATTCCGTCCCGACATAGCCGTGGGCGTAGGCGGATATGCCAGCGGACCGATGCTCAAGGAAGCGCAGAAGCATGGCATACCCACCCTCATACAGGAGCAGAATTCATATGCAGGAGTCACCAACAAACTGCTTGCCGCCAAGGCTGAAGCCATATGCACCGCATATCCTGGAATGGAACGTTTCTTCCCATCCGGCAAGATATTGCTTACGGGCAACCCTGTGCGCTCGGCCATCACCGAAGCCGCGGCCATAAGCCGTAGCGAGGCATGCAGCGAACTCGGAGTGCCTTCCGACAGACCTGTCGTGCTCGTAGTGGGAGGCTCACTCGGGGCGCGCACTGTCAATGAAGCTGTGGCAGCATCGCTCGACGCAGCCCGTAAAGCCGGGGCGTTCATACTGTGGCAGACAGGTAAATACTATGCCGAACAGTGTGCCGCCATAGCCGCCGGGCATGAAAACACGGTAAAAGCCGTGCCGTTCATCTCAAGGATGGATCTCGCCTACCGCGCCGCCGACATCGTAGTTTCGCGCGCCGGCGCCGGCACCATATCCGAACTCCAGATACTCGGCAAGAGCGCAATCCTTATTCCATCGCCCAATGTGGCGGAGGACCATCAGCGTAAAAACGCCGAGGCTCTCGCCTCGCGCGATGCCGCGGTGATGATTCTCGACTCGGAGGCATGCCGTGAACTACCTTCCGCGCTTACATCGCTCCTTGACAATCCCGATGCACTCGGACGACTCGGACAAAACGCAGCAAAGATGGCGCTCCACAATGCCGACGATAAGATTGTCGACCGTATTATTTCTATTGTAGCAGACAGAAAATGATTAAGAAAAAGATATATTTCGCCGGAGCCGGAGGTATCGGAATGGCCGCGCTCGAACGTTATTTCCTTTCAAAAGGGATGCGTGTGGCCGGCTATGACCGCACACCCTCCGACCTCACCAGTGCCCTAAACGATGAAGGTGTCGAGATTACTTTCGACGAATCGGTCGAGGCTATCCCGGCCGACTTCCGTGGCTGTCCCGACGAAGTGACCGTAGTCTACACTCCCGCACTACCCGACTCACATCCGCAGCTCACCTACTTCCGCGACAACGGGTATGAGGTTATCAAGCGCGCGGCAGTGCTCGGCGCCATAACCCGCGACTCCAAAGGTCTCTGCTTTTCCGGCACCCACGGCAAGACTACCACCTCGTCGATGGCCGCCCACCTGATGCACACATGCGGCATAGGCTCCAACGCATTCCTCGGAGGGGTGTTGCGCGGCTATGGGAGCAACCTTATGCTAAGCGCCACATCGCCCTACTCTGTCATCGAGGCCGATGAGTTCGACCGCTCGTTCCACCATCTTTCGCCCTACGTGGCCGTAGTCACCGCCACCGACCCCGACCATCTCGACATATACGGCACCGAAGAGGCTTATCTCGAAAGTTTCGCCCACTTCACCGAGCTGATAAAGTCCGGCGGAAAGCTGCTGCTCCACACCGGGCTGAAGCTAAAGCCCCGGCAGAGTCCCGGAGTGGAAGTGTACACCTACTCCCGCGACGAGGGCGACTTCCATGCCGCCAACATACGCCGCGCAGAGGGCCACCTGTCGTTTGACCTCGTGGCTCCCGGTCGCACAATCTCCGGCATTGACCTCGGTGTACCCGTAGACATCAATATCGAAAATGCTATCGCTGCTATCGGCGCATGCCTCCTCACAGGAGAGGATATCTCCGATGACAACATACGCAAAGCCATGGCTACATTCCAGGGCGCGAAACGCCGCTTCGAATTCTGGCTGCGAGAGCCGGGACGGGCAATAATCGATGATTACGCGCACCATCCCGACGAACTGCGGGCATCGATTACCTCGGTCAAGGCACTATATCCCGGACGCCGGCTTACCGTGGCATTCCAGCCCCACCTCTATTCACGCACACGCGATTTCGCACCGCAGTTTGCCGAGGCCCTTTCTATGGCCGACTCCGTAATCCTGCTCGACATATATCCGGCACGTGAAGAACCTATCGAGGGGGTAACATCAAAAATCATATTCGACCGTATCTCCACTCCCGACAAAATAATGATTTCTAAAGAGAATTTGACAGAAACAATAAAAAGTCGTAACTTTGAGATATTATTGACCGCCGGGGCCGGCGACATATGCGCCAGCCTTCCCGCAATCGTCGATGCTGTCGGCCATAAAGGCTGACATGCAGCGACTTAACGCATATATACCCCTCTCTCCTCCGACATAAGGCAATGAAAAGAACAGTACGCTGCATAATCACCCTTCTACTGCTCGTCTACGTAGCGGTAGCCGTATCATGGTCGCACAGCCGCGCCGACGAGATGATGTGCCGCGGACTTCACATCGAGGTCGATGACTCCAAAGGCTCCCACTTCGTCACAGCCCGAGAGGTAGCCCACGAACTCGGCAATATGGCGAAAAGCCCGTCGAAGCGACGTCTGGCCGACATAAACACCGACAGCATGGAGCGACTGCTCAACAATATTGACAAAATCGAGAGCGCAGTATGCACCAAGCTCACCGATGGCACCGTCAACATCGAAGTGACACCCATGCAGCCTGTAGCCAGAGTATTCGAAGGCAATCACTCCTACTACATCAACAAGGACGGAAAGCGCATATCGGCTACGGCACGCTACCACACCGACGCGCCCATCATCTACGGACGCTTCGACTCGACTATGAGCGCCGTCGACCTGCTCCCGCTCCTGCGCCATATCAGCTCCGACTCGGCATGGTCGGCGCTGATTACATGTGTGAAAGCCGACGGACCGAACAATCTCATTCTCGTGCCCATGATTCACGGACATGTAATCAATATCGGTGACATAAACGACCTCCCCGACAAGTTCAAACGCATAAAAAGAGCCTATCGGGAGATACTTCCTGTAAAAGGCTGGAACTTTTATGACACCTTATCGGTTAAATGGAAGGGGCAGATTGTCGCGACGCGTCGCGCCAAGAAACTACACACTGCAATAAGCGCTGTGGATTTCGAGGCTGAACGCGAAGCTCCTGATGTCGGGACAATGCTTGTAGGCGACTCAGTGCTCATATCCGACAACCAGTCGATAAAGACAGTACCGGCCGGCAAAGTGAAAGCCATAGCCGACACAATGCCCCGACCGAAGCTCACACTTGAAAAGGCCGCACACGGAGCCGCCAAAAAACCGGCTCCAAAGCACTCGCCACAAAAAAACGGAAAAAAGAACAGCAAATCCTGATTCCGCCCCATCACTCACAACACAGTAAAACTACATTCCACATATGGAACCGACATATATCGCAGCAATCGAGATAGGAAGCTCACACATCCGCGCCGCAGTAGGCCGAGTAGACGAGACCGGAACACTCTCCGTGCTTGGCGTTGAAGAGGAATGCGCTATCGACGCCGTACGCTACGGAGCGGTACAGAACGTCGAGGAGGTAAGCAACCGCATCAGCAAGCTCAAACTCAAGCTCGAAAACCACCAGACAATACATCCACGCAAGATAAAGGCAGTATACGTGGCCCTGGGCGGACGCTCTACAATGGGGGCGTCGGCCACTGTGGAGCGCGCCTACAACGAGGAGACCGAGATTACGGCCGATGTACTCCGACAGCTCAACGACGAGGCACGCGCGCAGGCATTCTCCGACCGCACGGTCGTGCAGGTGCTCCCGCGCCAGTTTATCGTCGACAATATGGACATCGCCAACCCCCGAGGCACATTCGGACGCGACATCCACGCCGAGTTCAACCTAATCACCTGCAAGCCGATGGTGCAGAAAAATCTCGTGAGAGCCATCTCCGACCGCCAGCAGCTGGCCATAAAGGGGATACTCGTGCGCCAGACCGCACTCGCCGCTCTTGTACTCTCTTCCGACGAAAAGAAACTCGGATGCATGCTCGTCGACTTCGGTGCGGAGACCACCACCGTAAGCATCTACAAAAACGGATTCCTGACCTACTTCGCCACCCTGCCGATCGGCTCGCGCTGCATCACACGCGACATAATGACCCTCGGCTACACCGAAGAAAAAGCCGAGGAAATCAAGCGCAATATCGGCGACGCCATAAACGCCGAGCCGGCCATACGCAAGCACGACTTCGACGGCGACCCAGCAGAGGTCAACAATTATGTGCGCGCACGCGCCGGAGAGATTGCGGCCAACATCATCGAGCAGCCAAAATATGCCGGACTGTCACTCACCAACGACCTCCCGGCAGGAATCATACTCGTAGGCGGCGGCTCGCGTCTGCGCGGATTCCCACAGCTGCTTCAGTCGCAGCAGAGCAATGTAAAGGTGCGCCTCGGCAGCCTGCCTCCCGAAATACGCATCTCCGACCCGCGGCTCCAGAGCATCGACACCCTGGATGTTATATCGATTCTCAACATCGCGGCCAGAGTGCCACAGGAGTGCACCGAAATGCCCGAGCCTACAGTAGCTGTCGATTCGGCCTACGACGAAGAGGACGGTCCCGGCATCAACCCCAAAAAGAACCGCGAGAAGAAAAAGGAGAAAAACAAAGGCAACGGAGGCTCGTCGATCGACCGCATCATGGGGCGCCTCAGCAAATGGTTCCAGGAGCCCGATGACAATGACGAGTAAACCGCGAGCCCTCAGAAAGCCCACCAAACACCTCATCCACTGATTATTACCGACATGACAATCGAAGACATACCCAACGCATATGATGCCGGATTTGCAACCGGTGAGGACGAAGACGTTATCATAAAGGTGCTCGGCGTAGGCGGCGGCGGCAACAATGCCGTCAGCCACATGTTCCGGCAGGACATCAAGCATGTATCGTTCGTAGTGCTCAACACCGACCGCAAGGCCCTGATGCAGTCGCCGGTGCCCACCAAGGTGCAGATCGGCAACGGCCTCGGCGCAGGCAACAAGCCCGATGTGGCCAGAGCCGCTGCCGAGGAGAGCGCCGAGAAGATTGCCGAAATCTTCAACGACAAGACCAAGATGGTGTTTATCACCGCAGGCATGGGTGGCGGCACCGGCACCGGCGCGTCGCCGGTAGTGGCACGCATCGCACGCGACCGCGGACTCCTCACAATCGGTATCGTCACCATTCCCTTCCTGTTCGAAGGCACCAAAAAGATTATCAAGGCCCTAGAGGGCGCCGAGGAGATGAGCAAGTATGTCGACGCCATGCTCATCATCAACAATCAGCGCCTCAACGAGATATACCCCGACCTCAACGTCATCAACGCGTTCGGCAAAGCCGACGACACCCTCACCACCGCCGCCCGCTCAATCGCCGAGCTGATCACATGGGAGGATGTGCATATCCGCCTCGACTTCAACGACGTGGACACAACCCTGCGCAACGGTGGCGCCGCAATCATCTCAACCGGATACGGCGAAGGCGAGAACCGTGTGACCAAAGCCATACAGGACGCTCTCAACTCTCCGCTGCTCAAGAACCGCGACGTGCTCTCGTCGAAAAAACTCCTTTTCAACATCTACATCAACCCCGACATGGACTTCAAGATGGAGGAGACCGACGAGCTCACATCGTTTATCAGCTCGATTGACACCGATGTCGACATCATCTGGGGTATGTACTACGACCGCACTCTCGAAAACCGCGTGAAGATGACCATCCTCGCCACCGGATTCGAGATTACGATCAACGATACCAAGGACAACACCCGCTCCACATTCTTCGGCGGCAAGAAAGACAAAATCGACTTCGGCGAGAACAAGAATTCAGCCGACGCCACCGAACGCATACGCCAGGAATACGGCGACAAGGCCGTGGCCGGCATGGTCGAGCAGAAGACCAAAGCCAAGTTTATCGTCCTCACACCCTCGCAGATGGACGACGACCGCTTTATCGAGGCTTTCGAGAAGAGTCCGACCCACAACCGCAACGCCAACACCGCCAACGAAATCCGCGAGATAGGCCGCAAGGGCTCCAATCCCGGCTCGGTGGCCGCCGCAGTGCTGTCGCGCAACAACGACTCACCGCTATCGTCGGGCCCCGCACCCATGTCCTCACAGCCCGGCACGTCAAACCGCACAATCCGATTCTGATGGCCGGCCGACTCTATCTCATCCCCGTCCCCCTGTCAGAAACCGCGCCCGACCGCGTGCTTCCCGGCTACAACACCGGCATAGTGCAGACGCTGCGCTACTTCGTTGTCGAGAATCTGCGCTCGGCGCGCCGCTTCCTCAAGTCGTGCGACAAGAGCATCGATATCGACAGCCTCACCATGGTCGAGCTGAGCGAACACACCCGCCGCGAGGAGGTCGACGCCATGTTGCGCCCCATCCTCGACGGAGCCGACTGCGGTGTGATATCCGAGGCAGGATGCCCCGGAGTGGCCGACCCCGGAGCCGACATCGTGGCTCTCGCACAGCGCCACGGCATAGAGGTAGTGCCCCTCGTAGGCCCGTCGAGCATAATCATGGGGCTGATGGCATCGGGATTCAACGGACAGAACTTCGCATTTCTCGGCTACCTCCCGATTGAGAGCCATCGCCGCACAGCCGCCATACGCGACATGCAGCAACGCATAGCGCGCAACAGCCAGACACAGATTTTCATCGAGACACCCTACCGCAACAACCGTCTCATACGCGAGCTTGCCGCCACACTCCCCTCCGACATGCTCCTCTGCGTGGCCTCCGACATTACCGGCCCGCGGCAGTCGATTGTCACCCGTACTGTGTCGGCATGGGCGCGTGCCGACTACAACTACGACAAGATACCCACCATATTCCTGCTATACAAAGCATAACCCACCTACCGCCACCGACAAGATATGGCCAAACGATCCAGATACACAACCCCCGACTTCCCCGGTCTGTTTGACGACCAGGAGCGTACGCCATATACCCCACAGCCGGTGCAGACCGACATCGCCCGCCACTCCACCCTGCTCGAAGGCGGCCTCAACGCGTTTCCGCATCCGGTGGCGCCCGCATCGCCCCTCGGCCCGGTAGTCGCAAGCCCGGTGCCCAACCGCATACGCTTCATGTCGCTCGGCTCGGGCTCCTCGGGCAACTGCTGCTACATCGGCGACTCGCAGAGCGGATTTCTCGTCGACGCCGGTGTCGACGCGCCAACCGTGGTCGACACCCTGCGGCGCCACGGCATCAGCATGCAGCACGTGAAAGGGATATGCATAACCCACGACCACAGCGACCACATGCGCTGCGTCTACACCCTGCTGCGCAAACACCGGCACATGGCGCTGTACTGCACCCCGCGCGCACTGAGCGGCATCATGAGGCGCCACAGTGTGTCGCGACGTCTGAAGGACTACCATGTGGCAATATACAAGGAGATACCCTTCACGATAGGCAACTTCACCATAACGGCGTTCGAGACCATGCACGACGGCACCGACAACGCCGGCTTCTTTATCCGGCACGACGACCGCGCGTTTACCATAGCCACCGATCTGGGATGCATATCTCCGCGCGTCGACCACTATATGCGCCAGACCGACTATCTGGTCATCGAGTCGAACTACGACCTCGAGATGCTGCGCCACGGCTCATATCCCGAGTATCTCAAGGCACGCATACAGACCGACAACGGCCACATGGACAACCTCGTGACCGCGCACTATCTGGCCGAAATCTACACCCCGAGGCTCAAGAACGTATTCCTGTGCCATCTCTCGCAGGAGAACAACACCCCCGAGAAGGCCCTCGAAGAGTCGAGAAAGGCCCTCGAAGGGATAGGCCTCAAGGTGGGCGAAGGCAACGACACCCCGGCCGACTTCGCCGCCGACATACAATTGGTGGCCCTGCCGCGCACGGGCGAATCGAGGTTCTACTCATTCCGTCCCGACCGTACCCGGTAAGCCGACACCGGCCACTCCATACTGAAATTTCTTTTTTACTTATCTCATTTCTCCCATAAACTTACCAATCTCTATGAGCAATCCACATCGTTATTGCGTGATTATGTGCGGAGGCATAGGCTCCCGATTCTGGCCCTACAGCCGCGCCGACCGCCCCAAGCAGTTTATCGACTTCTTCGGCACCGGACGTTCGCTGCTCCAGATGTCGTACGACCGCATATTGCCGCTCGTCGACAAAGAGCATGTGATTATCGTGACCAACGACCACTACGCGCCGCTCGTGCGCGAGCAGTTGCCCGAACTCGCCGACCACCAGATACTCCTCGAACCCGCCCGCCGCAACACAGCACCCTGCATTGCCTGGGCGGCCCACCACATCCACGCGCTCGACCCCGAGGCGTCGATGATAGTCACCCCCAGCGACCACCTCATCACCCGCGAGCTTGAGTTCATCAACTCGATCGACCGCGGATTCTCATTCGTCGAAAACAACGACGCCCTGCTCACTCTCGGCATCAAGCCCACACGCCCCGAGACCGGCTACGGCTACATACAGGTAGGGAGCCCCGTGGAAGGCAACGACGGCATACTCAAGGTGAAGACATTCACCGAAAAGCCCGACCTCGACCTGGCCAAGGTGTTTGTCGAGAGCGGCGAGTTCTTCTGGAACTCCGGCATATTCCTGTGGTCGGCCAAGGCCATACTTGAGGCGCTCCACATGCACGCGCCCGACCTGACGGCCACCTTCGACCGCGGCCTAGGCGACTTCGCCACAGAACGCGAGCGCGAGTTTATCGAGCGCGAGTTCCCCTCGTGTGTCAACATATCGATTGACTACGCGGTGATGGAGCGCGCGGCAAACGTGTATGTCGAGTGTGTCGATTTCGGCTGGAACGACCTCGGCACATGGAGCTCGCTCTACGACAATTCGCCCAAAAACCGCGACCAGAACGTGACCCAGAACTGCCGCGTGCTGGCCTACAACTCGTCGGGCAACATCTTTGCCGTAAAGGGCGAGAAACTTGTGGTGGCCAACGGCCTTCACGACTATATCATAGCCGACGCCGGCGATGTGCTGCTCATATGCCCCAAGTCGGAGGAGCAGCATATCAAGCTCTACGTCAACGACGTGAAGCTCACCTACGGCGACAAGCACCTGTAATCCCCCCTCCCGGCTTCCACCGCGGGCGGCTCACAACTTAAACGTCCATTCGGGCGTTATAGGTAGAGTACAATCAAAATTCAAGACACCAATGAACGAAAATCATAAATCAGGCTTCGTCAATATCGTGGGCAACCCCAACGTAGGGAAGTCGACGCTGATGAACGACCTCGTGGGCGAGCGCATCTCGATCATCACCCAGAAGGCCCAGACCACACGCCACCGCATAATGGGTATCGTCAACACCGACGACTACCAGATAGTGTTCTCCGACACTCCCGGCGTGCTCAAGCCCAACTACAAGATGCAGGAGGCGATGCGCGAGTTCTCCGAGGGCGCGCTGACCGACGCCGACGTGCTCCTCTACGTCACCGACGTGGTCGAGGACCCTACCAAAAACGCCGACTTCCTCGCCAAGGTGGCCAAGGAGACCGTGCCGGTGCTGCTGGTCATCAACAAGGTCGACCTGCTCAAGGGGCAGGACGAGCTTGAGTCGACCGTGGCCCGCTGGAAGGAGCTGCTCCCCAACGCCGAAGTGTTCCCCACCTCGGCCAAGCTCCATTTCAACACCGACACACTCATGGCGCGTATCGTCGAGCTGCTCCCGGTGGCGCCGCCATATTTCGGCAAGGATGCGCTCACCGACAAGCCGGCGCGCTTCTTCGTGACGGAGATAATCCGCGAGAAGCTGCTGCTCAATCTCGACAAGGAGGTGCCCTATTCGGTCGAGGTGGTGGTGGAGAAGTTCGACGAGAAGGAGGACGGTATCCACATCATGGCCGTAATATACGTGGAGCGCGACTCGCAGAAGGGCATCATCATCGGCAAGGGTGGCACGATGCTCAAGAAGGTGGGCACGCAGGCCCGCAAGGATATCGAGACATTCTTCGGCAAGCACGTGTATCTCGAGTTGTTTGTGAAGGTCGAGAAGGATTGGCGCAACCGCGACAACAAGCTCCGCGCGTTCGGCTATATCGAATAGATAATCTTTTTACCCGGTCTAATCGGAATATACCATCAATACGAATGTCAGCCGTCCCCCCGTGGGGCGGCTGATTTTTTTCGTTTTGGGCGGGGACAAATGCGGGGATGGGTGGTGGGGGTTGGGAGGGACGATGGAGGATGGATGGTGTCGCCGGGCTACGCCGGGCATTCCGGGGGTGGGACTATACCTATGGTTGCGAACCGCTAAGCGCGGCTCTTACCATAGGCTAACGTTGTGGACGCCCCCAAGGGGGCTATGCGCTAACGCGGGGAGTTGCCGGCGCAGCCATACCAGGACGCCACCATCATGATTGCACTCAACAATGGGGATTATCGGAGATAGCTATCCGAATTGCGCCCAACAATGGATGGAGGGAGCGCCATGGCATGGCGATGGGAATAAGACAATAGAATGATGAATTGGGCGACAAGAGCATACGGATAAAAAATGCCTCCCGAGATTTGGATTGCGGGGCGGGCAAATCGGTAAAGATGATTGGATTGCCGGGCGGCTATACTACACGAAACGCGGATTGCGGGGGCGGCCCAACGCGTTAGCGCATAGCCCCCTTGGGGGCGTCCACAACGTTAGCCTATGGTAAGAGCCGCGCTTAGCGGTTCGCAGCCATAGGTCAAGGGATTTCATCTCGTGTGTGCTCGGCGTAGCCCGGCGACAATTCCAAATTGGGACAATGCTGTGCACGGGGGATTGGGGGGCGGGGCAAATGCGGGAATCAGGGGAGGGCGGCGCGGAGGGCCTCGGGGGTGAGGCGCTCGACGAAGAGGGCGGAGATGACGGGGAGGGGCGCGGAGGAACGGGTGACGTAGACGCGCGGGATGATGCGGTTGGCGAAGAGTCGGTAGACGGCATCGTCGGGTTGGGCGGAGTACGGGAGGGTGAGGCCGGCCTCCTGCCAATAGGCGGCGACTGAGGGTTGCGTCTCACCTCGGGATATGCATATGAAACGCACATCAAGGGCATCACCACGGGCCTTAGGGGAGGTGTAAACGGCATTGTCGGCAACCTCAACCCCATCGCGGGGAATGCATGACGTCGAGGCGGCGAGCTCTGAGGCTACAGACTGGATGACGGGGAGGGCGGCCCGGCAGTCGGGGCACGAGGTGTCGAAGAATACTATGACGCAGGGGTGGCGGCGCACTATGTCGTAGTCAAACTGCGAGCCGTCATCGAGCGTCACCGAGAACTGCGGCACGGCATCGCCGACTCCGACCGACACCACAGGCTCATCTTTCTCAGTGATGCAGCCGCCCGCCACAACAAGCAGCAGGAGTGACAACACAACCCTTACAACGACCGTCATAGCAGACATAAATCTTCGGTACCCTACTCTTCTACAAAACGCACCATACAAGCATCCTCTCCTCCGGCAAGATTGCTGACTCCAATCATATTTACATCAAATGTAAAATAATTCAAGTCCATTCCAGCAGCAACACCATCATTGGTGACATTAGTAACCTCGCCGGCCCAGTTCAGAGAATTGGAGTCCTGTTTTTTTGCATAATATATGGCTCCAGGACGATAATAGAGAGCGGAGAATAGCGGAGCACTCTTGTCAAATGTAGCACCTCGCGACTGATATCCCGTACAGCTATAACGTAATACGCCTTTCTTATCTGGCGATTCCGTCCAGGTATTATTCCATTTTGTATATACTCCCTGCTTACGATGGCCATATCCAGAACGTCCAATCGGGAAGAATATATTCTTTCCTGTATAGGAATCATCAGGTTTAGTAGCGTCCCAATAATACATGAATACACCTCTCATACCCTTTTTCTTTCTGTCGGGATCATCACGATAATATCCATAGGCATCATTCACACTAAACTGTGTGGTTGTGGCGCCATCGGCATAAAGCACACCAAATCCGAAATTAATATTAGGAGTGGTATAAAGCTGCTCGTAATGTCGCATTGTAGCCATTGATTTCCATCCATCATCGTCGGGGAAACCGTTACTATCCATATTTATATCGGTCCATAGGGTACGTGTCCCAGCCTTAGAGCCATCGTCATTGGTAAGGTAATAGCTTCCGGATGATGCATAATCATTGGCATCATAGAATACAGTTGGCGCCCTGTAATCACCAATTCCATCATACTTACCACTGCCATCCTTATCACCATAGCAATTATTGAATGGATGAATCGGTTGAGTGCTCTTGCCGTATTTAAACAATGAGCCCTCGTCGCGCGGATCGTCGGTATCCATAGTCTTTGACAATCTATTGAAAGTGCGCCATTTCACAGGGGGGGCTGTATTTTCCTGATGGTCATAATCTTTTGCCTTTTCAGATATGGCCTGCGGCTCATATCCCTGGCGCACAAATATGAGGTGGGTACATGTATAGCTGTTGTAGAGCACACGCACCACGGCATTGCGCACAGTCTTATCGTCAGAGGTGTTCAGTTTGTTGAAGCGGATAGTAAATTCGATAGAAGAGCCGGTAGAGCCGGTGACCACCTGCTTTCCGTCGAGAGTGATAAAATTTTTATCACCGAGTATCTCGGCCATCCAGGGGCCATCGGACTTGAAGTCGCGGAATGAGGTAGCCAACTCGCCGGGGAGTTCCAGCAGATGCACTCTAAAGTCCTGATTGTTGCCCGACCGGCGATATACACCCTTGGGATTCACAATACGACGCACCTGCTCTACTTCAATCTCTTTTGGAGTAGCCGGCTCGGGGGTATCCTCGCTGCCAATCTTTCTCACATAAGGCGTTACCTCTATCTTGGCCGTACGGGTATAGCCGACGTAAGGATTATTCCCACTATAACCGGACTGCTTGATCAAGACCTTGGCCCTGGTAAATAACGGAATCTCCATAGAGACACTATTGCCTCTCCGCTGATAACTATACTGCTCAAAACCGGTATTCTCCGGGTCGGTACGCCCATCTACATAGTATTTGCGCCTGGATCTATCCAACCTATTCTTTTCCGGAACGCTTTCAGCCCCTGTAAAATAGGCCTGATTCAAGTCCTTCATATTATCAGCTGCATAATCGACCTTCCAATCATCGGAAGCACCACACATCTGAGGCGTAACCACCACAGCGGTTGTCTTTCTCAATGATAGAAAGCCATTTCCGAGACTTTTGTTTTCCGTAGCGTTAATAGCTCCGTCGTTGTCGGGAGGGAGGGAGATACCGGGGTCTTCGTCGGGTTCCCACGGATTCTTTATAATCTCGGCGTCGAAGTACACGACCTCGTAGCCATCCTTGGGAGTGTATTTGAAGGGGATATTTGACTGATGGTTGTAGAGGTAGGATACATACCACGGGTTAGGCACATCCCACGAATCGGGCTCCTCGCGATAGTCGATATGCCAGGAGTAGTCGTTGGCATTGCCGTTGAATTTCAGCGTCACCTTGTAGTGGTAGTTGCGCTCGGCATCGCAGTTTTTCACGGCGTCCTTGCCGAGCATGAAGCGGTATTTGATCGGGCCGTTGCTCACATTGCCCGAGGCTTCAGACTCGTAGAATCCCGTCACTTCGATATATGTGCCGTAGGGCACGCTCTCTTTCACGACATCCTTGTTGGCCACGCCGCCGTTGATGAGGTCGAGTATGGGGCCTTTGCCGTTGGGAGCGTCGCCCTGCATGTTTTCGTAGAAGAATAGCGACTGCGCATCGTTGGCATGCAGATTGCGCTTCTCCATCACATCGGCTTCAGGATCGACATAGATGAAAGGCGAACCTTTGGAGATACGCGGCCAGTCCTTGTGGGAGGCATCGTCGGCCGAGGCGGCGCTGTTGTACATGTTGTAGAACTTGATCTCATGCGGTCCGTCGTGGAGCATGGCGGCCTTGTCGCCCGAGGCGGCATCCTCGTCGCTCCCTACGGTGTTGTTGTAGTTCTTGTAGTGCTCTTGGGCATCGAGGCGTCTCTTGCCGAATCCGAGGGTGCACGACGAGGCAACGTCGTATATCTTCACGTCCTTGATATATATCTTCACGTTCTCGCGCAGGTCGGTGCCGTCGAAATCGACAGTCACCTTCGAGGCGATACGCCGCATCCACGCGCGCAGAGTCATCCCGTCGCGGTCGACTACCACGGTAAGGAAATTGTCGGTAGCGCCGGGGCTGTGTGTGTCCTTGCTCTTGTCGGCAAAGTATCCGCACATGGCGCGGTTGTTGGCATAGTTGGTGGAGTCCCATGCACGACGCAACAAGCGCAGACGGTCGAGCGTAGAATACTCCTCGGCATCCATAGCATCGAGCACCTGCTTGGTGCTTTTAGCTACGGTAATCTTCCCGTCGGCATCCTTGGCATACTCGCCCATATTGGCCACGGCCACGATATAGTATTCGCCGTAGAATAGCTTGACGGTCTTTTTGAGACACTTTGTCATGATTTCGGCGGTGGCGCCGTTGCTTGCATCGGAAGGGCCGCGGGTCTCGTCGGCCTCGGTGTAGTCGGTCAGTTCCATCGGGAATCCGTCGAGGATTTTGCCGTTGATATCGTAGGCCAACAGCACTACATCGGACACATCGCCCATCACATCGCCTTTAGGAGCGTCGTAGGCACGGCTCCCCACGGCGCTCTCGGAGAACGGCACGAAAGCGGCCTCGATATTTATGACAGCCTCGCCGTGGGGCATGACTCCCTGCCGGAACACGAGGTCGTCGTCGACACACGAGGTGACACCCACGGAAACCAGTACCGTGAGCATGAACATGTATATTGATAAGCAGTATTGTTTCATCTGATGGATAGCTGATTGGTAAGTATCGTATGCCGCCGGCATGCTGACGCACCCCGGGAATTAGCGTATGCTGTTTCTTTCCTCTTCAGGAATCTCAACCTCAACCTTGTTGCCGGTCTCCGTGCCGGAGATATCATATTCGATAAAGATATACCTGGTGCCGTCGGCCGACGTGGCGCGGACGTAGAATATGCCCGTAGACTCGTCCCACGACTCGACGGGATAGAGCTTGCCGTCGACATCCTTGAAGCAGAGACCCTTCTCCTCGTCATAAATCACAGAGGAGTGGTTGTGGTTGTGCTGACGGCGTATATCGCCGTCCATATCCTTGTGGCACACCTCCTGGTGGGAACCTGTGTAGGCTATGACCTTGCGTGTCGAGCAGTCCTGGCTGTTGTCGTCCTTCGGTGCGAAGTTGGTGAGCACCCTGTCGCCGTCGCGGTCCTTAAGCCAGATTTCTGAACCGGCCATGGTGCCGTCGGTGCCGCGGTGTATGGCGTAGTAGTCGCCCATCTCGCGCTCAAACTTCAGCTCCACCCCGTCGGGGTCTTTGGGAAGCTCCTTGCCGTACTCCGACCTAAAGGCATTGAAAGTCTCGGGGAATACCCACTCGCCTGACTCCTCGTCAAACACCATGTAGACCATCAGGTCGCCCATGTCGTCGGCAAGGAGGCCAAGACCGGGCTCTACCTTACACTCGGCATAGGGCTGCACGTCAAGCTCTACCGTTACATCGTGCTCGCGGCGGCTGAGTGAGTATATGTACCAGTTGTTGCGGCAGATGTCGAACGGAGCGTTCTTTGCCGGAGTGGCGAGCTGGCCATAGTTCTTGAAATCGAGCATGAAGCTGCTCTTGTCGGCATAGGTGACTTTGATTCGGGCTTTGGTGGCGGAGGCCGATGTGTTGTCGTACTCGGGGACGTAGATTATCCAGGAGCCTTTGCCGGAGTTGCCTTTGGAGTATTTGAAGAACGGGATGTCGGTGCTCACGCCGGGGGCGGCTGCTCCGGGGGTGTCGCAGGTGTCGCCGGGGAGACTCACGTGGTCGACATAGTCGGTGGCGTGGGAGCCGGTGACGTAGTCGCCCTTGCCGTACACTCGCGAGGGGAGACACTTGAAGAGGGTGTTGCATCGGGTGAGGCTCACCGACTCGATGGCGCGCTTGGTGTCGGGGGCGTCGTATACCTCGATTTTGGCGAATGCGCGCAGCAGGTGGAGGGTCTCGCCGAGGTCGGTAAGGCCGTTGGCCATGAGGTCGATGTCTGAGTATCCGTGTACGCCGAAGAGGGGCACGCGGGTGTCGCGGGTGAGCTCGGGGCCTACAGCCCCGTCGGGGAATTCGCGTGTGGAGCCTGCGGCGGCATACAGCTCGTCGAGAGTGGCGCCGGCGGAGAGCACGGGGTAGTCGGCCCACTGCCCTGAGGCGAGTGTCCATGCATGCCAGTTGGCGAGCATGACGAGGCGGAACGAGGCCTTGGCGGTAGCCTTGTCAAACAACAGCATAGGGTCGTCGACACGGAAGCGGCACATGTAGCGCTTGGCCGACTCGGCGGTGCCACCGTCGGCGGGCACAAGACCTGTAATCTCGGCGCGCGCTATGAGGCGGGGTGCAGAGGCCGAGGCATCGCCGGCGCTGAAGATATAGAGAGCGAAGTCGCCGGCGCTGATGTCGATGAAGTTCTCATATCCCGCTCCGGGGTCGTAGTCGCCGTCGGAGGGTGTGGCGCGTCCGGCAGGCATGTCGCCATAGGAACGCTCCGCGCCGTTGTCGCCGAGCGAGATGAGCATGCCGAACTCGACGGGCCCTTCGGGACACACCGGGAGCACGGGCGCAGGCGCACTGTCCGGGCCGGCGAGCGGATCGGACGAGCATGCTGCGGCGAGCAGCAGCATCAGTATAGGCAATATGACTTTATATATGCGGTACATTAAGATATGGCCGGGTTATTGTGGGGGAGGGTCAGAGTTCTTCGTTCTGATGGCGCTTTGACCATGAGAGCACGTTGACCACGATGTCGCAGTAGGCCCACGACTCGCCTTTGAGGAAGAGGTTGAGATGGTAGTCGTACTCGCGGTCGAGATACTCCTGTGGCGAGTAGCCGTAGAGCTCGTAGGCGGCGCGTCCTTCGGCGAGCATGTAGGGGAGGTTGATGCGTGCCACTACCTTGCCCGAGTTGAGGTTGCGCACCTGTAGCATGGCCGAGCGGGCGGCATCGTCGTTGTACATCAGTCGGTTGAACATGAGATTGTAGTGGGCGGTGCGCTGGTAGCGCAGTCCGTCGGGTGCGTCGTCATCGGCCTGGGATGTGGCGCGCGGCACGGTGGGGTCTACAATCACGCCGCCGTCGGTGAATCGCGAGGTCCATGCGGCATAGGGAGTATACCTCAGGGAGTCGGACGGGGCGAGGGCGTTGTCGTGGAGCAGGGTCGCGTTGTCGTCGACAATCGTCACCTCATAGTCGTGGTGGAACACATCGTCGGGGAAGTCGAGATGGCGCATAGTGATGTTGAGGTGCTTGGTGTCGCGCACGAGCGATATGGTGGCGTATGTGGCCATGTTGTCGGTGACGGTCACATACTGTTCGTCGAGGGGGTATACCGAGTAGGGGCGCGATGTGCGCTGCATCGGCATGGGGGCCACACCGTCGGTGGGGGCGTGGCTCTGCACCTTCAGGGTGTGCCAGAGGGTGTCGAGCGGCAGACTCTTGTGGTCGACGAGGTGCTGCTCGGTGCCGGGTATCACGCCTGGGTCGTGGTCGAGGGTGATGCGCATCGCCTCGCCGTGGGTCACGTCAGCCTCGTGGCGGTAGCGGGCACCGTCGGCAGCGGCGGCGGCGTCCCAGTCGCGCTGCATGGCCACAGCCTGCAGGCGGTAGCGTCCGGGCCTGAGCTCGGAGGGGTCGAGATGGAGTGCGTAGCCGTAGTCGGCAAGGGGGGCCGATGCGGCGGTGTTTGACACGGAGCGCTCGGCTACCTTGTGACCCTGCTCATCGTACACGTAGAGCCTTACGTGACCGACGTGGTCCTTAAACATGTCGGCGCGCGCGGTATTGTAATCGTAGACAAAGCGGACGTAGAGCCCTGTGGGGCAATAGTCGACAGAGTCCTGGATCATTGTGCATGATGCTACAAGCATGGCTGCGGCCATGGAGCAGGCGGCGATTATATATTTAGATAAGCGGGGCATCTTGTTTTGTCGGTTATTATGGGGCGGAGAGAGAATGGGGCAGGAAAGAGGGTTGATGGTGGTTGAGGAGCGGGAGGGAGGGGAGTGTATAATGAAAAATGGGGATGAAAAAATAATCGCGGGCCGGGAGGTGGAGCGCCTTGCAGGCGACGGCCCTGAGCCGTGCCCGCGATTATGGTAAAGAGAATGTGTGTCGGAGAATACTCCTTTCCTTAGATATAGATTAGAGATCTACATTCTGTACGCGCTTAGCCCAAGAGAGGATGTTGACCTTGAAGGCAATCCACTGCTCTACGTTGTCGTCGGGAGTGCTATCGGAGTCAACCTCGAGGCCACCGATAGAGGGCTTGCCGAGCTTGTTGAAGCCGGTGACATTAAGGTCGTACCAGTTGTTGCGGACCATACCGTAGCGGCCGAGCCACATGTTTTCGGCGTTGCCCGACTTTGTTCCGGTATATCCGTCATAATCATAGGATGATGCGCCTACCTTGTCGGCATCCCAGGGAGCGAGGTCAGTGGCATCGGTTGTGCTGGCGCCGGCGAAATGCTTGAAGCGTACGGGATAGTAGCTTACACCATTCTCATACTCGGCGATTGTGTATGCCTTGTTGACATCCGCAATAAGATTGGCGCCGGCTTCGCCTTCGAATACGGGCTTTTTACCCTGAACATAGCCTTCGTCAGAGGGATCCTTGCCGTTGTGGAGCTTTTCGAATTCGGTGGCGATGAATTCAATGTTGCTTACAGCATACAGACCCTTGTCGTTGCGGGTGAATGTGATGGTCATGTATTTGGTATAGTTCTCGTTGGTAATGCTTACCGACTGGCCTGTACCTTCAATAGCTTTCTTGACAGCAGCGGCAACACGCGAATCCTGAAGGATATAGCTTACAGGATATGTGATGACTTCATTCTTATTGGTATAGATGATGTCCTGGCGGTCGTTGATGGTATAGAATGTGGCGGCAGCGTCAGCACCTTCTACCTTGAACTGTACCTTTACGATAGCCTGGGTGGTGTACTGATGAAGCTGATGCTTTACATTAAATGTATTCTCGTAGCAATAGAGGGGATTTCCGCTACCGGCCTTTACAAAGTCAGTAGTAGTCTTGTCTTCCTTATAGGTAAGGTCGCCCTCGGTATAGGTGTCATAATTGGGGTCAATACACCAGTATGTACGGTAAAGGTCGACCTCGGGCTGAATCTGGGTAGTACCCATCTTCTGGTTGCCGACCATACGGAAAGGCTTGTTGGGGCTCTGGTAGCCGATATAGTCGAGTTTGCCCATATTGCGCACGATATACGACTTTGTGTTGGTGGCATTGAGAGTCCACTCGATATTATCGGCTGTGAAGTGCACAGCATTTTCGCCTGTGCCTACGTTCAGTCCGTTGTTGGCAGTGACCGAAAGGGTGGCCTTGGCCACGGCGCGTTCAACGAAGAATGAGCCGGCAGGAGCGTTCTCAGCTTCAAGACGTGTGCGCTTGATGCCGTCGGTGATGTCGACGAGTGTGGTCACATTGGAAGCCTCGGGCTCGGGCTTGGTCTTGTCATCCACGCTGCTCAGAGGAGCGTTGGTCATGAAGAAGTTGGTGGCGCCTGTGCCTGAACCGGTATAGAACGAACAGTCGCTGATTTTATTCACAAGGTCGGAAAATTTGCCGGAGAATGCAGTAGAACTTCCGTCAGCGGCTTTAAGCTGGAGGGTATTGTCTTCGCCGATACCTGCTACGTTGCGGAAGTTGACCATCACAAGGCCATAGAGTTTCTCGCCGGTCTGGGCAGGGTTGGTGACCTGTACAGCAACGAGGTTGGAGGTTGTGATGTTGTCAGACTGGTCGGGCTTGGAAATCCAGTAGCTCTCGAGGTTGAGGTCGTAGGCCGCTTTGAATACGGCTTCGCCCTCTTTGTCCTTAGGATCTGCGGTAAAGAGGAGGAGGGCACCATTGCTCACGCGGTACTCGTTGGGTGTACCGTCGTCGAAATTGTCGTTGGTGGCACGGGGAGCTGCCGAAACGACATTGGTCGGGAGGTTGATTTGCACAGCCACGTAGCCGTCGCCGATGTTTTCACCGGGATTGCCGATTCCGTTGTCGGGACCTTCGCCGAGAGGATCCTTGTCGGAACAAGCTGCGAGGAGGGCAACCGCCATCGTCGCAGAAATAAACCTGTTAAATGTCATATGTTTAAGAAATTATGTGATTGATTGTTTGATAAATTTCATATGCGGAGAGCATGCCTGATACCATCGTAGGGATGGCATCGAACGACCGGCAACTGTGTATATATGATTGGATTTTAAAGCCTCTGTATGGCGGGGGATGATTATGATTGGTGGAGAGAGGGGGATTATTGCGGCAGTTCCTCAAGATTTTTGGCGGCCTCGGGGAGTCGGTCGGCGGCGTTGAGGAAGTGGGTGCGTGCCGAGTCGAAGTCGCCGCGCCTTACAGCCACCACCCCTCGGGCGTTCTCGGCCTGGGGCGAGTCGCCGGCACGGTCGAGCAGCAAGGCGGCGCGGTCGTAGTCGGCGGCGGCAATTGCCGCGACGGCGGCGTTAAGGTTGGCCACGGGCGAGTCGGGGTAATGCTCGAGGGCGATGCCTATCACGCGGTTGAACTCGGGGGAGCCTTCGGGGTAGAGGCGCGCCACTCGGAACATCTGGTTGAGCGACATCATCTCTGGGTCGGTGTCGATGATGCGGGCGAGCTGCTCGTCGGACATCGGCTTAAGACGTGTGGATATTGCAAACTTGGTGGCGCGCAGGCGCGGGAACCATTTGGGGAGAATCATGTCGCGGTAGAGTCGGGCAAAGCGCGGGTCGGTCTTGAGCGTGCGCTCCTTGGCGTCGTAGTCGGCCGGGCCGTAGGCGGGGGCGTCGATGAGCTCGAGGAGGTCGGCGCGCTGTCGGTCGGTCAGCTCGGGCGAGGCTACAACCATCTCGCGGAACTCGCCCCAGTTTTCTGGCACGGCGCTGTAGGTGCACTTCTCGGCGGGGAGGCTGAAGCGTTCGCCGATGTACTCGGCCAGTGCGCGCGAGCGGTTGGTGGCGAGGTAGTCGTTGTGGCTGTATGGCGACTCGGGCGATGCGTATCCGCATATGTCGATGCGTGCTATCTCGACGTTGGGGTCGGAGGTGGCGTAGCGTATCGAGTCGTATATTATGGAGAGCTGCTCGCGGTTGTCGATGCGCTGTCCGTTGCGGCACTTGTAGGGCTCGGGGTGGAGCTCTGTGCGGTCGACCTCAAACTGCACGCGGGCTTTCCCTTCGTGGATGGCTACGGGCAACTCGGTGACTTCGGGGGTGAGGTAGGCGTGGCGCATCACGGGTGTGAGCCCGAGGGGTATCTTCACAATCTCGCGTCCGGCGGGCACTCCGCATCCGCATGTGTCGTAGACGATGCTGAGGAATGCCTTTGGACCGTACATCCAGCGGCGCATGGGAGTAGTCTCGGCGTAGGGGTGCTGCTGGGGGCGTCCGTTGTGGCGCCATATCTCGGCCGACAGATTGTAGGAGTCGACAATCTCGCGGCGGAGCGAGCCGCGCTCGTAGGCGTAGTGCATGTTGCGTCCGTTGATGAGCACGGTTGGGAGGGCTACCCGCTGGGTGGAGTCGGCTGTGCCTCCGTTGATTACCGGAGTGACGTAGATCTGATGGTCGGCGCCGAGGTGGAGCGAGTCGAGCACAAGCTCCATGGCCACGCGCATGTCGGGGCCGGCGCGGTGGAAGTCGATGTTGCGTGTAATGCCTGTCGACGATGCCGCGGAGGCTGTGGCCGTAAGGATTGCGGCGGCCATCATGATATGTATAGAGTGTAGAAGTCGTTTCATAGCGTAGGCGGTAATCGTAGGGTTAGAAGAGGTAGAGGAATGATATGCCGAGCTTGGTGATGCCGAAGTAGTTGGTGCCGCCGTCGGCCAGGCGCGCGCCACACTCTCCGCAGGCATATTTGTCGTACCACACATGGGCGTATCCGACACCTACCTCGGCCTCGATGTTCCAGTGGCGCGACAGTATCCACTGGTATCCGTAGGTGGCGCCTGCGCCGAGAAAACTGCCCTGGTAGCGGTAGTCGCGCACTCCGCTGCGGAGGTTGTCGCCCCCGAAGAATGCGCCGGGCACGGGGATGTTCATGTTGGCGGCATTGAACTCGCCGCCAAGGGCGTGCACACCGAAGAAGTGGCCGTTAAAGCGCGAGCAGAGCCACCACCGGTACTCGGGCATGAGCACCCAGTGCTTGGCCTTGCGCTCTCCGCCGGAGAAGCTCCAGGGATTGAGTCCATACACGAGACTGACGGTAGAGCGGTAGCCCACCCCGTACTCCAATCCGAGATTGGGAGTGGTGGTGAGGTCGTACAACAGGTTGTTTTTTACTGCAAGCTGTGCCTCCGTAGCTATTGTCCCTGAAAAAAATAAGACAATCAGAATTATAGTACTTCGAAGAAATTTCCTCATCTCATACGCTTAATTTTCCACACCGTAAACAGCCCGGTGCCAACTTTTTCCATTACCAACTGTACCGGCCCGGAAATCCGGACCTGCTAAATGGAATGCAAAATTACTAACAACAATGAGTTTTACCCCCCCCCATCCAAGTTAAATAATGTTAATTTAACATCCATTAATTCCAATTTGTGATTTTCAAGACACATATTTCGGTGCAATATTTGCCGGAAATCAAATGGAGCCGGAGGGTGCCTCCCTTGCAGTATTGTTCGGAAAAACGGCAGAAAACAAGAAAATTTCTATAAAAATGCATTTTGTTTAATCTTTTTATGGTTAAATCTTGTTCCGTAATGTAAAATCGAGTAATTTTGCAGGCCGATTCACTGACAACCGATATTAACCCGGCGCTGCAAGAACCCCGCGAGAGGTAGCCGAGCACCTGCCGCATTTTTCGATTTCAAAAGAAGATTCACAGTATTAAAGTTAGTCTATATTACAGTATTACAGTTACAAAGTATGAAAAGAATCGTTTTTTTTCTAACGGCGCTTTTCGCGTTTACCTTCGCAACGTTTGCGGCCAACCGCACGGTACAGGGTATCGTAGTAAGCGCTGAGGACGGAGAGCCTCTGGTAGGTGCCACCGTGATGGGTGTAGGCACGACCGACGGCACCGCCACCGACATTGACGGACAGTTCAGCCTGTCACTCCCCGAGACAGTCAACCACATCAAGGTGTCGTATGTAGGCATGCACACCCGCGAGCTCGCCATCGCCCCCACCGGCACCATGCGCATCGAGCTCACCAGCGCCAACCAGCTCGACGAGGTAATCGCCGTGGCCTACGGTACGGCCAAGCGCTCGACCTACACCGGCTCGGCCTCTGTGGTAAATGCATCGGACATCTCCGACCGCCTCGTGACCGACGTGACGTCGGTGCTCAAAGGCACAGTGTCGGGCGTACAGCTTCAGTCGACCACCGGCCAGCCCGGCGAAGAGCCCACAGTGCTCATCCGCGGCGTAGGCTCCATCAACGCCAAGACCACCCCGCTCTATGTAGTCGACGGCATACCCTACGACGGCGGCCTCAACTCAATCAACCCCCAGGACGTACAGTCGATATCCGTGCTTAAGGACGCCGCATCGGCAGCCCTCTACGGTGCGCGCGGCGCCAACGGTGTGATTCTCGTCACCACCAAGCGCGGCCAGGCCGGCCCCGCCAAGGTGACCCTCGAAGCCCGCTGGGGCGCCAACTCGCGCCAGGTGAGCGACTACGAGACTGTCGACGACATACCCACATACTACGGTCTATTCTACCGCTCGATACGCAACTACTACACCGCTGCCGGCGGCGAAGAGTTAGGCATGGAGTATGCCAACAACTACATGGACGCCCCCAGCGGCAACCGCAACGTGTTCGGCTACCAGATGTACACCATCCCCCAGGGCGAACACCTCTTCCTGGCCGACGGCACCATGAACCCCAACGCCATACTCGGCAACTTTGACCATAACCGCAACATCGGCCTCGTGCCCGACGACTGGAAGAAGGGAACATACCACAACGGATTCCGCCAGGAGTACAACCTCAGCGTGAGCGGAGGCAACGACCGCATGAACTACATGGTGAGCGCATCGTTCCTCGACGACCAGGGTGTAATCCAGGAGTCAGACTTCAAGCGCCTCACCACACGTGCCTCCGTAGAGTACCAGGCCAAGGACTGGCTCAAAATCGGCACCAACATGACCTACACCTACCAGGCTTCCAACAAGCCCTACGGACAGGATAAAGACGGATACTCAGGCAACGCCTCATATATCGCCAACTTCATCGGCCCGATGTACCCGATGTATCTGCGCGACGCCAACGGCAACTTCAAGCACGACCCGACCTCCAACCGTGTGCTCTACGACTACGGTATGAGCGGCCTCGACGGCATGCCCTTCTCGCGTACATTCATGTCGGGCGGCAACCCCACCGGCGAGCTCGTGTACAACAAGGAGGAATACCTCTACGACGTGTTCAACGGCAAATGGTTCGCACAGATCACCCCCACCCAGATTGAAGGCCTTACCCTCACCGGGTCGCTCGGATACTGGCTCGAGTGGCAGCGCTACAACTCCATGGGCAACAACCGCTACGGCCAGATGGCTATGTACGGCGGCAACGTGACCCAGCAGACCATCCGCAACCGCTCGATCAACCTCCAGTTCCTCGCCAACTACGCAAGGACATTCAACGATGTGCACAACATTGACGTGCTCCTCGGCTACGAAAGCTACGACCTCAACATGGCCGACATCTACGGCCGCGGCGAGACTATCTTCTCCAACGACAACTACACCCTGAGCAACGTAATCGACAACCTCGAGGTAGGCGGCACAATCGACACATACGCCACCCGCGGATACTTCGGCCGCGTCAACTACGACTACGACTCCAAGTACTTCGCCAGCGTAAGCTATCGCCGCGACGCCTCCTCACGATTCACACGCGAACACCGCTGGGGCAACTTCTGGAGCGTCAGCGCAGCTTGGGACCTCGCCAACGAATCGTTCATGGACAATGCCGAATGGATGGACATGTTCAAAATCAAGGCATCGTTCGGCCAGCAGGGCAACGACAACGTAGGCAACTACTATCCCTGGGCCGACCAGTATCAGGCTTCAGGCTCCAACGGCCTCTGGTCGGTAGGTCCGCTCTACTACAAAGGCAACCCCAACCTCACCTGGGAGACCTCCAACAGCTTCAACGTAGGCGTTGACTTCGCAATGTTCAACTCCCGCCTGCTCGGTACTCTCGAGTACTTCTCTCGCCAGACAAAGGACATGCTCTACTATCGTCCGACAGCATCGTCGCTCGGCTACGACAAGATACCCATGAACATCGGCTCGATGCGCAACAGCGGTCTTGAGCTCGACCTCACCTACCAGATTATCCGCAACAAGAATATCGACTGGACAGTAAGCGCCAACGTAACCTATATCCGCAACAAGGTGCTCAAGCTCGCTCCCGAACTCAACGGCACATGGATCAACGGCTCACGCATCTACAAGGAAGGCAAGTCGATGTATCAGATCTACACCGTCAAGTATGCCGGCGTCGACCCCGAGAACGGTAACGCACTCTACTGGGCTCGCCGCACCGACGGCACCGAAGAGAAGGTAAGCAACTGGTCGCTCGCCCGCAACGGCGACGCAGCCCAGGGATATGTAGAGAACCGTCAGGAGTCAGGCAACCTCCTGCCCCCCGTCTACGGCGGCGTATCTACCAACATCAAGGTCTACGGATTCGACTTCGGCATCAACTGCGGATTCCAGGCAGGCGGCAAGATGGTCGACTACAGCTACCAGCTGCTCATGTACGGCGCCAACAACAACGATGCCGGTATGGCCCTGCACAAGGATATCCTCAACGCATGGACTCCCGAAAACCGCAACACCGACGTGCCCGCACTCGCCTGGGCAGGCAATCAGGCCACATATGTAAATGCCCTGTCCGACCGCTGGCTCATCAGCAGCAACTACTTCACCATCAACAACATCACCGCCGGCTACACCCTTCCCAAGAAGGTTGCCGACAAGCTCTGCTGCTCGAATATCCGCGTATACTTCTCCGGCGACAACCTCTACCTCTGGAGCAAGCGCAAGGGTCTCGACCCCCGTCAGGGATATGCCACATCGCTCGCCGGCTCATACTCAGCTCTGCGTGCAGTGTCGGGAGGTGTGAAAATTGAGTTCTAATCACTCTAAGAAACTTCATGATGAAAAAGACTTTAAAATATATTGCCGGCTCACTCGCCGCAGTGATGCTGGCCGGGTGTAACGACCTCAATACCCTCCCGATGGGAGAATACTACACCGACGACCAGCGCAAGGATGCCATTGAAGAAAATCCCGACGCTATCGAGGGTGTGATGGCCGCCGTATATGCCAACTTCTACGCGTTCGAAAAGAATATCGACGATTTCCTCGCCGACTTCGGATATCCCGCTACAATGCTCTCGCTCGACAACCGCAGCCAGGACATGTCGATGATGATGAACTACGGATGGTTTGAGACAAGCGAACTTTATACCGACAACACCCCCACCAACCAGGAACTGACATGCACATGGGGTACGCTCTACCGTGTGGTCTACTCTTCCAACGACCTGCTGAAGATCCTCCCCGCCGACACCGAAAACGCCACTCTGCTCTGCTACAAGGCACAGGCTCTGTCGGCACGCGCATGGGCCTACCACATGCTGGTGCAGCTCTTCGCCACTCCCTACAGCGTCAATCCACAGGCTCCGGGTGTACCCGTGATAACCGACCTGAACGAAGATGAGGCTGTAGCCAACGGAACACCCCGCGGCACCGTGGCTCAGGTGTACACACAGATTATGTCGGACCTCGACGAGGCAATCGACATTTTCGACATGGGAGTATACACATCGCGCTTCGACAAGCGATTCATCGACCCCGCCGTGGCCCACGGTCTCCGCGCCCGCGCCAACCTCTGCCAGGGTCTTTATACCGAAGCTGCCGATGACGCCTCCATGGCGCTTCAGCTCACCGACGGTGCCAACTGCGGCGTAAATGTCGTAAACAAGCCCGCATTCAACAGCTTCACTCAGTCCGACTTCATGTGGGGCATACATATCTCCGAACAGGATGCACACGGCCTCTACACATTCGCCGGCATGATGGGTTCGCTCACCTACGGCTATGCCTACGCCGGACAGTGGCGCTGCATCAACGCCAAGCTCTGGGATATGATTCCCGAAGGCGACGTGCGCAAAGGCTGGTGGCAGGGCAATGAACCCGACCCCGACTGGCTGGACGAAGAAAAACCCGACAACAGCATCTACGTATATAAGTCGAATGTCGACAACTATACTCCCGACGGTTACGACCCCAGCGTGGCTCCATATGCCCCCTATGGTGTAGGCGTAATACTCGGTCTGCGCGACTGTCCTCCTTACGCAGTGGTCAAGTTCGCACCATATCAAGACTATCTGATTAACTCTACCGGAGCTACCGACATACCTCTGATGCGTACCGAAGAGATGGAGCTCATCATTGCCGAATGCCAGGCCCACACCGACTGGCAGACAGCCAAGACTACTGTGGAGAACTTCGTCAACACCTACCGCTGGACAGGCGACACCCCCTATGTATGCCCGGCCACATCGCAGGATGAAATGCTCGACGAGGTATGGTTCCAGCGCCGTATAGAGCTCTGGGGCGAGGGATTCAGCTACACCGACTGTCTCCGCCTGCAGAAAGGTATCGACCGCCGTGGCGGAGGATTCCCCGCCGAGGCCGTATTCAACATCGCGGCCAACGCTCCCATCCTCCTCTTCCCGATTCCCAACGCCGAGATGGAAGGCAACCATGCGATTACCGCAGCCAACCAGAATCCTTCGGGTGAAGTGATGGCCATCGTAGGCGCCGACGCCGAGGCCGACCCCTACTGGTACAAAGCTCGCAACTGATAATAAGACCGACTTAATACTCACCGGAGCGCCGTGTCATCCCGCATGACACGGCGCTCCCTGTATATAGCTTACAGGGGGGTATTGGCAGATGTACGAGTCATCGGGACATCATCATGTTTATGCCCGGCGTAGCCCGGCGACACGTCGCACTTCGGCTACTCTGAAAACTTTTTCGTAACTTTGCCGCCCTACACCCCTATCTTACTGAAACAATATGAAAATCGGTATAATCGTGGCAATGGGCAAGGAACTCGACCTGTTGCTCCCCCACATTGAAGGACACTCACAGACAGTGCTCCCCTCGGGCCAGACCCTCCACACCGGCACCATGGCCGGCGGACGCCATAGCGTGGCCGCCATGCAGAGCGGCATCGGAAAGGTCAATGCCGCCCTGGGCACCGCGGCCCTCGTCGACGCGTTCGGCCCCGAGCTCGTGATAAACACAGGTGTGGCCGGAGGCACCGGCTCCGACGCCAGAGTTATGGATGTGGTGGTGGGCGACCGTGTGGCCTACCACGACGTGTGGTGCGGACCCTGCGCCGAACGCGGACAGATACAGGGTATGCCCCGCTTTTTTGAAGGCGCCCCCGCTGTGCTCGGGCTTGAAGTTCTCGACAGCATAAGCCGCCTGCACCGCGGACTGATTGCCAGCGGCGACCAGTTTGTCGACAATGCCGCCGACCTGGCGAAAATTACCGCGCTATACCCCGACGTGAAGGCCGTCGACATGGAGAGCGCCGCCATGGCCCACACATGCCATAGCAAGGGTGTGCCCTTCGCCAGCATACGCGTGGTAAGCGACACCCCCGGCAAGGAGGAGGACAACACGGGCCAGTATCTCGACTTCTGGACCGACGCTCCCAAAGCCACATTCGCCACTCTGCAGACCCTCGTCAACGCATTGTAATATGAATAAGATTCCAAGTTTTACCGTCAATCATCTCACCCTGCGCAGAGGCATATATCTGTCGCGCCGCGATATGAGCCCCTCGGGCGATGCAATCACCACCTTCGACATCCGTATGACCGAGCCCAACCGCGAGCCGGCCATCGACGGAGCCGCTCTCCACGCCATCGAGCATCTCGCAGCCACATATCTGCGCAACAGCCCCTGGCAGTCCGACATTGTATACTGGGGCCCGATGGGATGCCGCACAGGCAACTACCTCGTGCTGCTCGGCGACCATACCCCGGCAGAAGTAAAAGAGATGATGCGTGCCACGATGGAGTTTATCGCCGGATTCGACGGAGAGATACCGGGTGCCACTCCGCGCGACTGCGGCAACTACTCTTACATGAATCTCGACGAGGCTCGCCGCCAGGCACGCCGCTTTCTCGACGAGGTAATCCACGACCCGCAGATGCCGACAGAGTATCCCGAATGAAGGACATAAAAGCCATACGGGGCCGATATTACATCCACGGACTGATACAGGAGGGGGAGCATGAGCACCAGGACTTCAAATTTGCCATCACCGACGCCCCCAAGATAGCCCACTCCATCAGCGCCTTCGCCAACAACGACGGAGGGCATCTGCTCATAGGCGTACGCGACAACGGCTCAGTGGCCGGAGTGCGCTCCGACGAGGATATCTACATGATAGAGCAGGCGGCCCTGATGTATTGCCGCCCGGCACAGAAGGTGGAAATAACCGCATTTGCCGTGGAGGCAGGAGCGATAGTGGTGCGTGCCCGGATACCCAAGGCTGAAAAACGTCCGGTCTACGCCCGCGACACCGACGGCTCATGGCGCGCCTACTTCAGGGTAAAGGATGAGAATATAGTAGCGCATCCGGTGATGCTCGCCGCATGGGAGCGGATGGCGCGCGGAGGCGACACCCTCTTCGCCCTGTCGCAGGCCGAGACGGCTCTGCTCACATATCTCGACGAATGGGGCATGACCACCGTCGACCGCTACATGACCGGCGCCCACATATCCCGCGCCACGGCCACAGATATCGTGGCCCGGCTGTATGCAATGGGCATAATCGATTTCTCGTATACAGGAAGCGAATTTGTAATCGTGCGAAAATAAGAGGTTGCTCTGAATCCTGGTGCTCAAGCAAAAAAGAAGTCCACGGCAAGACATCGCGACTCTCCGTGGACGTATAACTAACTTCGTATAATTATCCGTTAGCAAAGTTACGCACATCCTCCGTCGTGTGCCATACCATATTTTAGTGATTTTTCGTCCCGTATCCCTTGAGCCTGTCATCATAAATGATTACATACACCATACGGGTATGCCCGCAGGAGTGCCTTTACGCGACTGCGACGGTATCCAAAAACAGGCCATATTTTGCATTATTGTTGTTTTTGATTAACTTTGCGCAGTAACAGGCACTTTGATGTGTAATAATTGGAGATAAGCGTCCGTGTACCGGACAATCAGAATCGAAACAAAGTGCGATATTATTAAAAGAAAAGTAGCCATGACGACCGGTGTGACGGCCGATTGTGGCTGAGATACAATTAAGCCAAAATGAACCGTTTCAGCTATCGTAATCCCTTAGCATGGGTGGCATTTGTAATTGCCATTCTTACCGGTTGCAACACACCGAAAAATGTGACATATTTTCAAGATGCAAGTGCTCAATCTCACATGCAACGACGTGAACGTACAGCGCGCCGAGGACTTCATCAACACTCTGATATCGGCCTACAACGAGGACTGGGTACGCGACAAAAACCAGATAGCCACAGCGACATCACAGTTCATCAACGACCGCCTTGCCGTAATCGAGCAGGAACTCGGCCATGTCGACTCCGACATATCATCCTACAAATCCGAGCATCTGATTCCCGACCTCGCGCTGGTAAGCCAGATATACCTCGACCAGAGCCATGAAGCAGCCAACCAGGTGCTTGAGCTGAACAACCAGCTCTACATGGCGCGCTATATACGCACATTCCTTGCCGACGAGCGCAACAAAGGACAGTTGCTGCCCGCCAACTCAGGCCTCGGCAACTCAACGGTCGAGAAGCAGATAGCCGACTACAATACACTGATGCTGGAGCGCAACTCCCTGGCCTCAAACTCCTCGGAAAGCAACCCGCTCGTGGTCGACCGCGACAACTCGCTTGAGGCCTCGCGCAATGCCATAATATCATCTATTGACAATCAGATAAACGCACTCAATGCCCAGGTGCGCGCATTCCGCGGAAGCGAGTCGAAGAGCCGCAACCAGATTGCCTCCAACCCACAGCAGGCAAAATACCTGCTTTCGGTCGAGCGACAGCAGAAAGTAAAGGAGGCTCTCTATCTGTTCCTGCTTCAGAAGCGTGAAGAAAACGAGTTGTCGCAGGCATTCACCGCCTACAACACCCGCATCATCACTCCTCCTATGGGGCCCGTAGGACCCACATCGCCCGTGCGCCGCAACATACTCCTGATTGCCTTTGTGGCCGGCCTGGCCATACCCGCCGGGATACTCTTCACGATGGAAAGCCTCAACACCAAGGTGCGCGTGCGAAAAGATATAGAGAATATCACCGCACCATTCCTCGGCGAGCTCCCCATGTCGGGCAAAGTAAAGAAGAAAGGTATACGCGCCCGTCTGCTCTCCATGATTGGAATCAAGCCTAAGGCAGGCGATGTGGAGAGATATGAGATACTTGTAAAGGAAGGCTCGCGCAACATCGTCAACGAGGCATTCCGCGTGATACGCTCCAACCTCGAATTCATCATCGGAAAGAACACCGACCACAAGGTAATAATGCTTACATCAATGAATCCGGGCTCGGGGAAGACATTCATAACCTCCAACCTCGCCGCATCATTCGCCATAAAGGGGAAGAAGGTATGCATAGTCGATCTTGACCTTCGGAAGACCACGATAAGCAAATATGTGGGCTCACCAAGAGCAGGTGTCTCGGGGTATCTCAACGGAGAGATTGCCGACTGGCACAAGATACTCATGCCTGTAGGCAAGACCCACAACCTGTCGATGCTGCCGGGCGGAAGCATACCTCCCAACCCCTCCGAACTGTTGTACTCGCCCAATATGAGCCGCCTTATCGACGAGTTGCGCAAGGAGTTCGACCTGGTGTTCATCGACTGTCCGCCTACCGACATGGTCGCCGACACGAGCATCATCACCCCGATGGCCGACCTTACGATATTCGTAATGCGCTCAGGTGTGCTTGACCGCCGTCTTGTGCCCGCTATCCATGGATTCTATACCGACAAGAAGTTCAACAACATGACCATCCTGCTCAACGGCATACCCTCAAAAGTAAACGGATACGGCTATGGATACGGTTACGGGTATGGTTACGGATACGGCTACGGGTACGGACATGGAAAAGAGGATGCATGACCGCGCCTTACAGCATGACACAATTCACCGACATAACACCGACACACATATATGTGGCCATTCTCACCATCTACAACCACTCTTGCCTGCTCGGGGCTGCTTGAGGGAGCTACCGACTGGCACTCCCACATACTCCCCGGAGTCGACGACGGAATAAAGACCATCGACGAGACCTTCGACACCCTCCGCACGATGAAAGAGGCGGGAGTGGCGAGGGTATATCTCACTCCGCATATCATGGAGGATGTGCCCAACACTCCATGCGCTCTCCGTCAGCACTTCGAACGGTTGTGTGAGTCCACGGCCGACGTCGCCGACATGCCCGAACTTGCCCTTGGCGCTGAAAACATGCTTGACACCGTATTCTCTGGCCGGCTAACGGAACGCGACTTAATCCCCATATCCGCCCGTACCCCCGGACATGCCGACACTCTGCTCGTGGAGACATCCTTCGCCAACCCGCCCATGGGGCTGTATGAAATACTCTCCGACACCTTAAAGGCCGGCTACTTTCCGATGCTCGCCCACCCCGAGCGCTATCTGTATATGTCGGAATCCGACTATACAAGGCTCAGGAGAGAGGGTGTAATGCTCCAACTCAATCTCCCGTCAATAGCCGGATTCTACGGACCGCAGGTAAAGCAACGCGCCATCCATCTGCTGAAAAAGGGCATGTACGACTTCACCGGCAGCGACACGCACTCACTGAAATGGTACCGCCGGCTGCTTGAGGCACCCATACCGCGCTCGCTCGTAAAGCACCTCGCGCCCATAATGAGCCCCCGATAGCATGTATCCCCGGAAAACGCATCAACGGCCCGACAGCGAATCGCTGTCGGGCCGTTGACGTATCGTTGAGAATCTGTATCAGTCGATAATATCGAAGCCAGTGTACTTGCGCAGACACTCGGGCACGATGATTCCTTCGGGGGTCTGGTTGTTCTCAAGCAGCGCGGCCATGATACGCGGCAGGGCGAGAGCCGAACCGTTGAGAGTGTGGCACAGGCGGGTCTTCTTATCGTCGCCACGGTAGCGGCACTTCAGGCGGTTGGCCTGGTAGGTCTCGAAGTTGGATACCGACGATACCTCGAGCCAGCGCTTCTGGGCAGCCGAATACACCTCGAAGTCAAATGTGATGGCCGAGGTAAACGACATGTCGCCCCCGCAGAGGCGGAGTATATGCCAGGGGAGACCGAGCTTCTCAAGCAGACCCTGCACGTGGGCTTTCATCTCCTCAAGAGCGGCATATGAATCCTCGGGCTTCTCGATGCGCACGATTTCCACCTTGTCAAACTGATGCAGGCGGTTGAGACCGCGCACATCCTTGCCGTAGCTGCCTGCCTCGCGGCGCCAGCATGCCGAGAAAGCGCAGTTCTTTACCGGGAGCTTGTCGGCGGGGAGTATCACGTCGCGATAGAGGTTGGTCACAGGCACTTCAGCCGTAGGAATAAGGTAGAGATTATCTTCGTTGACGTAGTACATCTGGCCCTCCTTGTCGGGGAGCTGTCCAGTACCGTAGCCTGAAGCCTCGTTTACTACAAACGGGGGTTCCACCTCGAGATATCCGGCCTTGCCTGCCTCGTCGAGGAAGAACTGTATGAGGGCACGCTGCAGACGCGCTCCCTTGCCGAGATATACCGGGAAACCGGCGCCGGTAATCTTCACACCGAGGTCGAAGTCGATTATGTTGTACTTCTTGGCCAGATCCCAGTGGGGCATAGCGTCGGCGGGGAGTTCGGGGATTACTCCACCGGTGGCCTCCACCACATTGTCGTCGGCGGTCTTACCTTCGGGCACCATGTCGCAAGGCACGTTGGGCACTGTAAGCAGTATATCGCGGATACGTGTCTCGGTGCGTGCGAGCTCGTCGGCGATGGCCTTCTGCTCGTCCTTGAGAACGGCAACGGCTTTCTTGGCCTCCTCGGCCTCATCCTTCTTGCCGGCCTTCATGAGCTGACCGATAGATGCGGCGAGGCGGTTGAGCTCGGCCGCCTTGGTATCATTGCTGAGCTGCGACTGACGACGCATGGTGTCGAGCTCGAGTATTTCGTTGATGGCGGCTGTGCCGTCGAAACCCTTTACCGCGAGACGGGCTATAATACGCTCGGGGGCTTCCTTAATCTGTTGTATTGTAAGCATGATGTGTGGTTTTTACGAATGCGGGTATGTGAGTATCGGCGAGGGAGAATCTCAGGCGAGAAGTTCCTTTACCTTGGCCGAGATGGCGCGGCCGTCGGCACGTCCGGCGAGAGCCTTCGAAGCCACGCCCATTACTTTGCCCATCTCCTTGGCCGATGTGGCGCCGGTCTGCTCGATTATTTTCTTGAGCTCGGCGGTGAGTTCTTCGTCGGAGAGCTGCTTCGGCAGATATTCCTCTATCACGGCAGCCTGAGCCAACTCCTCCTGAGCCAGCTCGGGGCGGCTTTGCTGAGTGTAGATTTCGGCGCTCTCCTTGCGCTGCTTCACCATCTTTACGAGCACCTTTGTAGCGGTCTCGTCGGTCAGGGTGCCGTCGGAACCCTTGGCTGTCTTTGCCTCAAGGAATTCCTTCTTAATACCGCGCAGAGCCTCAAGGCGCGCATGGTCGCGCGCAAGCATCGCCGACTTTATGTCAGCATTGACTTTCTCAAACAAGTCCATAGTGAAATGTATATATTTTTGACCTACAAATTTACTCACATTTCCTGTAAATACCGTCATAAGGCTGTTTAAAATCTCAGTTTTTTTATGTAGGTTTGCAGTATGCAACCTATATTTCTTATCGGATACATGGGGAGCGGCAAGTCGACCGTAGGGTGCCATCTTGCCGCCATCACCGGTCTGCGGTTTATCGATCTCGACAACTATATCGAGAGCCGCTACCATGCCACAGTGCGCGAACTGTTCGACCGCCACGGAGAGGAGGGATTCCGCCTGCGCGAGCAGGCCATGCTTCATGAGGCAGGCGAGTTTGAGGATGTGATAATAGCCTGCGGAGGAGGCACTCCATGCTTTTTCGACAATATGGAGTGGATGAACGCCCACGGCACCACCGTGCTGCTCGACGTAGACATCGACCGTCTGCACGAGCGTCTGCTGCGCGGACGCCACAAGCGCCCTCTGATAGCCTCGAAGAGCGACGACGAGCTGCGCCGGTTCATCGTCGAAGCCCTGGCCGCGCGCATGCCACACTACGAGAAAGCCGACCGGCGGTTCAAGGCCGACCGTCTCGACAACGAACAGGAGAAGGCCGTCACAGCGCGCCGCTTCGCCGAATTCCTTCAACTCCCTACCATAACAGACAGCCATGACTGACCCTTCGGAATATTTCACCCCCGACCCACAGCCCGCAGCCTCGGCCACAATGCGGCGCCGGCTGTCGATAGGCCTCCCCGCCACAGCAGGAGACCGCGAAAAGCGCTTTTCTCTCACCCCGGAGGCTGTAGGGGTGCTCACCGACCGCGGATATGAGGTGAGAATCGAATCGGGGGCCTCCGCCACCATACACTACGCCGACAACGACTACATGCGCCAGGGAGCGTGTGTGACATCGCGCGGCGAATCCCTTCAGGCCGATATAGTAATAACCCTCGGGGCATTGTCTCCGGCCGACCTGCGAGCCATGAAGCGCGGCGCGATGCTGCTCACCATGCTGTCGAGCGTGACATCGGATTGCGACATCCTGCGCGAGCTTATGAGGCGCAACATCGTGGCCCTCGCCATCGACCTCATCGGTGACCCCGAAGGGCACACCCCGTTTGCCGACATTCTCAACGAAATCAATGGCCGAGCTGCGATAGCGATAGCCTCGTCGATGCTTGCGTCGCCCGACCATGGCAAGGGGATACTGCTCGGTGGAGTGGCCGGCATAATACCCTGCGAGGTGCTGATACTGGGCGCGGGCATAGCGGGACGCGCCGCCGCCGCGTCGGCCCTGGGTCTGGGCGCCTCGGTAAGGATGCTCGACAATGATGTGTACCGCCTGCGTCGCGCTGCCGAGCTGCCGGGATGCTGTGTGGCCACATCGGTGATGCATCCACGGGTGCTTGAGAACGCACTGCGCACAGCCGACGTGATTATAAACACTCCGATGGATCGGCCCTGCACCATCGACTCCCACCAGGTCGACCTCATGAAGCGTGGGGTAATCATAATGAATCTCGCCCGGAGCGAGGACGGCCCTCTGAGCCACGCCATACCGGAAATCGACATCACAGCCACCGACACGCTGCGGGCCGTGCCACGCGGAACACGCGTATGCTATACCGGACCGGGTAATGCCGTGCCACGTACGGCAGCTATGGCACTCAGCAACACGTTCCTGTGGCTGCTGAGAGATATCATCGGATGTGACGGCGCCGTCAACACTGTGAAGATGCTCCCCGGAGTGCAGCGGGCCGTTGTCACCTTCCTCGGCAAGCCTGTCAACCGTCGGGCCGCGGAGAAAGCCGGCATGCGGGCCATCGACATAACCCTGCTGCTGAGTTGCAGCTGACCTTCAACGACCCGAGTGATGACACGACATGACAATAACCGGTAATAAGACAAACCTATGGCAAGAAAATTTTATGTAGTATGGGAAGGCCGTGCACCGGGCATCTACGACTCCTGGGAGGAGGCGCAGGCGCAGGTCGAGGGATTTCCCGGGGCAAAATACAAGAGCTTTACGTCGCAGACCGCCGCCACCGAGGCATTTCGCAACGACGGGGGCGACGAGCTCTACGCCCTGCGGGCCATGGCCGCACACCGCCAGCCCGAGATTATCAACTATGAGGCGTTCCCCGAGATACGTCTCGACGCCATCGCGGTCGACGCCGCATGTGCCGGCAATCCGGGCGTGATGGAGTACCGTGGAGTAGTGGTAGGCACCGGCGAGGAGCTGTTCCACTATGGCCCGGTGGCCGACGGCACCAACAATGTAGGCGAATTCCTGGCCCTGGTCCACGCCCTGGCCCTCTGCGAGCAGAAGGGATGGGTGCGCACCATCTACTCCGACAGCCGTACGGCCCAGGCATGGCTGCGCAACCGCAAGACTCGCACTTCGCTCGCCCCTACCCCACGCAATGCCGCCCTGCTCGCCACCCTGCAGCGCGCCGAGCGCTGGGTGCAGACCCACACTTCGCGTTGCACCGTGGTAAAGTGGGACACCGAAAAGTGGGGAGAAATCCCCGCCGACTTCGGCCGCAAGTGATACACTCCGGCCCGAGGGGTCGCCGGTGAAAAATATACCTCGTTGAATATCCGTTTACTTTATATGCCCCAACACAGTATCATCATCTACAGTTTGTTGCTCCTTTTTGCCATGGCCTGCTCCACATCGGGCCGTGTCGACACCATGCTGCTTGAGGCCGAGAGTCTGATGATGGAACATCCCGACTCGGCTCTCGACATTCTCGACAGCATAAGCCCCACGGAATTAGGCTCCGACCGTCAGCGCGCTGACTATGCCTTGCTGCTGACGCAGGCGCGCGACAAGAATTTCCGGTTTGAGACCGACGACTCGCTCATATCGACCTCCGTAGCCTACTTCGACGAGCATCCCGAGCCGAGGAAGCGCACGCTCGCCCATATGTACCGAGGCATACTCAATCTCTATCGCGGCAACCTCACCGTGGCCATAAAGGAGGCGCTCACGGCTCTCGACCTCGCCGACCGACTTAATGATGACTATATTTTCGCCAAGACCCACGAGCTTATCGCCGATATATACGTGGCTGCATACAACTTCGACAAGGCAATAACCCACCGACGCCTTGCCGCCGACTACTACCTCCGCGCCGACAAGCCCCTCAACAACCAGTATGCACTCGTGGATTTGGCATCTGCATTCAACCGTATTGACAAACCAAACACCACAATTGCGATGCTGGACAGTCTTTCAATTGAAATAGCCGACTCAACTTTCCTTGGATTCTACCATGCGACATACATGAAGCCTCTGCTGAAACTGAAGCGGTACAATTCGGCGCGCCACCATTCCTCCCTCGCAGAGCAATTCTGGGGGAATGAAACAGCAGAGTTACAGAACCGACCTTACACATCATATATGTATACACTCCTAAACCGACTCGACAGCGCAAACTACTATCTACAATTGGAACGGAAATACAACCCCCGTTGGGATAACACGGAAGAGTATCATTGGGCCCAATCAACCCTACTTATTAAAAAACATGACTATGAGAATGCTGTGGCCGAACTTGAGAAGATGTGGACAATCCATGATAAAGACATAAAGGAGGTCCTTAAAAACAATGTGGCCTTTGCCGAAAGCGACTTCCATTACAATAAGTCGGTCGCCGAACATGAAAAAGCCGACAGATACCATGCCCTTACATTGCTGCTTATTGCGATAATAGTGTTAATATGTTTCGGTTTTTTCATCTTTTATCGTGAACGCATGAAACGTAAACGTCTTGAACTTGAAAACAAGATGCTGGAGGCTCGCGAACTCACATCTCGCCTTCTCTCTTTGGAAAATAATGCTGCGGCGCTAAAATCCATCGCTGCAGAGAAGGATATACGCCTGCGTGAGCAAACCATACTTGTAAACCAATTGTTCCGGGATAGATATAAGGTTTTGAACAATTTAAGCAACGAATATTTTGAAAAGCGCGATTCCGATGCTACGCGCCTAACCATAATAAAGGATGTTGAAAACGAAATTGCCAAAATCAAACACGACGACTATCTCGATCAACTAAAGGAAATTGTAGATCAATGCCGCGACAATATTCTCACGCGCATGCAGGAACAGATGCCACGATTCAAGGAAAATGATATCACTTTCTGCGCTCTCATACTCGCAGGATTTTCGCCTCGCGCGATATGCCTGATTATGGATATGAAGCATGGCAATTATTACAACAAATGGACGCGCCTAAGAGCACGCATTGCTGATTCTGCCGCCCCCGACAAAGAGTTTTTCCTCACCGCATTAAACAACAAGCTATAAATCAGCACCTTACCCCCCCTAGCTCGAATATGTATATAATCGGTTGATTTTCAACAAATTATACAAGCAGTTGGCGGTGATAAAAACATCGAGTTTTTATCACCGCCAACTGCTTGTATATAAACTTATTACATAGACATCTTTTATAAAGTGATAAATATTTCCGAGATTAAAAATAGTATATTCCCGCATACCTATCTCTAACTTTGTGGTGACACAAAACCTATTCATCACACAAATAAAACATCAATGAAACTTAAAATTTTACTTTCACTCGTGCTCCTCTTTTCGGCATCGACAATGATATTTGCCGAGGAGCACAAGCCTCCGGATAGCAAACATGTTGAACTCGATTATTTACGTAAGCGTCCGAAGGACACTACTCCGGAAGAAGTCAATGCGACATGCTACTACATCAACGGCAATCTTCACATTGAGTTCATCACACCTGAAGGCAAAGCCACCGCTACAATCACACACATGGATAACGGCGACGCCATCTCCCGTACATTCCTGACATTCTCTCCCACCACAATCACCATAGGTACAGCCCCAGGCATCTATGAAATCTTAATCGATACCACCTCCGGCGGCAAATACCTTGGCTACCTTACTCTTGAATAACATCGTTAATTTAATTCAATATTTTACTCAATTATGCTAAACAAAAAAACACTTATCACGCTGATAGCATCAGTCTGTGTTATCCTTCCTGTAGGATGTACATCACAAAATGAAATAGACGAAACAATCAATCCGATTGTAGAAAATACTGCTACCGGAGATGACATTATGTTTCTAAAGACAAATCCTACGACCATAACAAAATCCGACATAACAGCTGTATCAGATGAATTCAGAGACATTTTAGAGACTAAAAATAGTCTTCTTAGCCGTTCTGCAAATGAGTTGGAAGTTTATCATTTCGAAGACGCCACAGCTAAACGAGATGCATATGCTATTGCAAATCCTACATTTCCCAATTCTTGTATCATTGAATGCCAAAGTACCGAATCTAATGCATCGGTAATAATATCATTTGAACAAGTTTCTGACAATGAATTCATTGCACTTGATGAAGAGGGGAAAGTAATGCGATCATTTGTTTACGACCCTGAAACTCAAATCCTCTGGACCTCCAATGATCCAGAACGACAATTCTCTAAACAGGATCAATTCTTATGCAATACAATGTTTACCTCTTTAAACGTTTTAATTTGTGGCTCTCTATCGGTTACAACTTTAGGCGGCTCCCTACTTGTGGGACTTGGATGTCAAGTAGCTGCATATTATGTATGTGATTAAAAAATATGTTATGCCCAATTACACGACATAATTGGGCATAACATATTTTTATTTTTTCTATCTTTACAATAATTCAATTTTAATTTTCATTATTACATGTACAAATATAAATTCAGTTATCTTGGCTACGTTGCAATTAACTGGGTGCTGACAGTAGCGCTTCTGACAATGCGGGGGCTCGATACCGAGGCTGCCAAGGTGCAGGAGTGGCTTGAGGGCGCCATCATATTCTGGGGCGGAAGCATGGTGCTGTTTCTGTGGAGCAAGGTATTTGTAGCGGGCGATGATTACAAGGGTGTCGGCACACTGAATGCCCGTATCACTCGCGCTCTGACCTTTGCATTGGCCATCGCTGAAGCCGCGACGATTTATTATTCGATGTTCGGCCACGACGTGTTTTATTTGCCAGCTATGGCTCTGACATGCATATGGACGACAACATTCATCTATGCCGCCTGTTTCGGCAAGAAGTTCATATTAAGAACCTCTGCGACGTGACATGATGCGCAACAATATTGCGCAACGATTGAACGATACATTTCATACACCTAAATAATAAAGATTATGGAACACACCTTAAAAGACACATTAAAATACGCCTTCATCGGGGCTACTACCATGGGAGGCGCTTGCTATATTATGCTGTTTATCGGGATGTATGTAATCCATGGAAGAGTATTTACCGGGCTCGATGAGCCATCGTATTTCTATCCGCTATACATACTTTGGGTATGTATGGGAGGATATGCAGGAGTATGTTTTCGCAAACAGTATCTAACTCATATAATGGTCTTTATAAATGAGCATAAGGATTTGCCACACTCCACAGCAAAGAAATTTGCCAAAGAGAGTTTTAAGATACTATATGCCAAACAATTATTTCCGGTAGTTGCATGGTTTCCATTGGCATATTACTCCTTTGAAAGAGCGCTTCCAGATTCAATAGGCGATATTATATTCATCATCGCAATCGAACTGATTGCATTTAAGCTCTACCGGATAAAGAACAGATAAGCTGTCAGTAGACCATACTATATCATACACAAATCTAATGTTTTTCAGCATTTTTGCATAATATTTGCAGATATTTACCTATCTTTATGGAAATTTATCGCCATACGGTAGGGATTGCATGTAATTCAACATCCTCCGGCTACGTTGGTGGCAAATACATAGTAAGTAATAGAAATATTTCGCACAACCCATTAACAAATTTTACTTTTGATGAAGAAATCGATAATGTATTCAATAATCTATTTCGTGAGTCTGGCATGCTTGTCGTGGCTAATAGTCGAAGACTTCAAGTCTGATAATATAAGAAGGATAATAATATCATCGGCATCAATTATTATTGGCACCATCGCCTATATCCAATTGATGATGAAATGCAGGAAATGTTAAATCATCATATTATCCCTTATATATGCGAAACTATAAATTCAGCTTTCTTGGATACTTCGCCCTGAATGTGGCGCTTGTAATTGCTCTTTTGGTGATACGCGGACTTGATGTCGACGCCCCCGGTCTTCTCGGTATAATTGAACACAGTATCGTATTTTGGGGCGTCAGTATGGTATTGTTTCTGTGGAGCAAGGTGTTTAAAGTCACTGACGACTATACCGGTGTGGGCACTCTCAACGGCCATACCACCATATCGTTGGCGCTGGTGTTGGCGTTGGTCGAGTTTATGGCGGTGTATTATTCTATGTTCGGCCATGAGGCGCTCTATCATCCTACTATTGTTGGGCTTTGTGTATGGGTAGCATGCTTTTTGTCTTCAGTGTTTTACAGCAAGAATCTTATCAGCCGGCGTAAGGAGCACGCTTGATTGCGTGTCGCCGGGCTACGCCGGGCACGACGTGAGAATGGGAATTCCCCACCCTACGAACCGCTATGGCGGCTCTTGGGTGGGGCTAACGTTGTTGACGCCCCCAAAGGGGCTATGCGCTACGCGGGAGTTGCGGATGTGGGCAATTTGAATTGTGATGATATGTTTTGGCTGCGTTGGCATGCCGCGCGTTAGCGCATAGCCGCGCTTAGCGGCGTCCACAACGTTAGCCTATGGTAAGAGCCGCGCTTAGCGGTTCGCAACCATAGGTGGCTTAGCGGTTTTTGGGGAATGCCTGGCGTAGCCCGGCGACAAAACACCAACCATGCCATCCATAAAAACGACAACCCATGGCGACAACACACCACCCCATGCTCCGCCACAAAACATGCCGCAAATTAATTCGATATTGTCGGCCGGCGACGAATGCCGCGGGGTATGCGCTGAAAACGACGTCACCCATGATGCGTCGTGACGCATCATGGGTGACGTATGTATCAAATGGCGCGGCTACAGCGCCAATCAATAGGCAAACATGGGGTAGCCTTCCATCACGGAATTGACCTTCTCGCGCACTGCGGCAATCATCTTGGGGTCGTCGTGGTGGGTGAGCACGGTGTCAATCATCTCGACGATGTCGCCCATGAGGTCTTCCTTTGCGCCGCGTGTTGTGATGGCGGGGGTGCCGAGGCGGATACCGGATGTCTGGAAGGGTGAGCGGCTGTCGAATGGCACCATATTCTTGTTGGCGGTGATGTCGGCCTCTACGAGCACCTTCTCGGCCACCTTGCCGGTGAGGTCGGGGAACTTGGTGCGGAGGTCGACGAGCATGCAGTGGTTGTCGGTGCCGCCGGAGATAATCTTGTAGCCCTTGTCGATAAGGCCCTGGGCCATGACTGCGGCGTTTTTCTTCACCTGGGCCTGATAGTCGCGGTAGCTGGGCTGGAGAGCCTCGCCGAATGCCACAGCCTTGGCAGCGATGACATGTTCAAGCGGGCCGCCCTGCACACCGGGGAACACTGCGGAGTCGAGCAGAGCCGACATCTTGCGCACCTCGCCCTTGGGATTGGTCTTGCCCCAGGGATTCTCGAAATCCTTGCCGAGGAGGATGATGCCGCCGCGCGGGCCGCGGAGGGTCTTGTGGGTGGTAGAGGTGACGATGTGGGCATACTTCAGCGGATTGTCGAGCAGACCGGCGGCGATAAGTCCGGCGGGATGAGCCATGTCGACCATGAAGATGGCACCGATTTCGTCGGCCAGACGGCGCATGCGGGCATAGTCCCATTCGCGGCTGTAGGCGCTGGCACCACCGATGATGAGCTTCGGACGCTCGCGGCGTGCTACCTCCTCCATCTGTTCGTAGTCGACGAGGCCGGTATCTTCCTTAACGTTGTACTCAAGCGCCTGGAACATAAGGCCGGAGAAGTTGACGGGGCTTCCGTGGGAGAGGTGACCTCCATGCGAAAGGTTGAGGCCGAGGAACTTGTCGCCCGGCTTGAGGCATGCCATAAACACAGCCATGTTGGCCTGTGCTCCGGAGTGTGGCTGCACGTTGGCATATTCAGCGCCGAATATGCGCTTGATGCGGTCGATTGCGATGCTTTCAGCCTCGTCTACCACCTGGCATCCGCCATAGTAGCGGTGGCCGGGATAGCCCTCGGCATATTTGTTGGTAAGGCATGAGCCCATGGCCTGCATTACCTGGTCGCTGACAAAATTTTCAGAAGCAATCAGCTCGATGCCATGACGCTGGCGCTGGTGTTCGCGCTCAATGATGTCGAAGATGGCGTTGTCTCTTTCCATTTACGTTTATTGATGAATTTATTGTTTGATGAAATCTTTTTTGAATCTGAGTACTCGGAGAACTCAGAGTACTCGGAGTTCTCTGAGGGCTCCGAGCTTTCGGAGGCTCGGAGAGCTATCTCTTTTTCTGTCCCTTGACCGACCATCCGAAGCGTCCGAGGCAGCGGCCCAGCTCATAGTATCCGCCGTGGCTGTAGGCCATGAGGCCGGCCCGGGCAAGATCGAATGCTCCGGTGTCTGGGTCGATAAAGCGGTCGTCGGCAATCACTCCCGCCACATCGGCGATAAACATGTCGTGGCTGCCAAGTTCCATGACGTCGCGCACACGGCATTCGATGCTGAGCGGCGACTCTTCGATATAGGGGCATCGCACACTGACACCCTCTACGGGAGTCAGACCTGTCTCGGCCCACTTGTCGTAGTCGGCTCCGGAGCGTACTCCGGCCCAGTCGGTAGCGCGTGCCATGTCGGCTGTGGTAAGGTTGATGGTAAACTCCATCTCCTCCTTTATTATAGGATAGCTGTGGCGCGAGCGGCGCACAGATATATAGCACATCGGAGGCTCCGAGCATATGGTGCCTGTCCATGCCACGGTAAGCATGTTGTAGCGCTCCGGGGTATTGCCGCAGGTAACGAGAGCCGCAGGCACGGGATAAATCATGTTGCCCGGTTTCCAGACTTGCTTCATGAGGCCGATTATTTGATGTGGGCGTGGGAGGCGGCCACAGAGTGTCCGCAGTAGTAGCAGCGTATCACACGGTGGGCGGGATCGACGAGGTCGAAGCGTGTGCGCATCGGCTCGTTGTTGGTGATACACTTGGGATTATCGCACTTCACTATGCCCATTACGGTCGACGGTAGCTCGACATGGTATTTCTCTACCACCTCGAAGTCGCGTATGATATTTATTTTTGCCGTTGGGGCAATCAGGGCTATGCGGTTGAGCACATCCTCGGGAAAGAATGTGTCGGCCACCTTGATAATGCCTTTGGTGCCGAGCTTCTTTGAGTCGAGATTGTTGCCGATGGTCACATGCTTGTCAAGACGCTCTATGCCGAGGATTCTCACAGCCTCGAAGAGCACCGACGATGGTATACGGTCGATTACCGTGCCGTTGCGCAGAGCGGCTACGGCGAGTTCTTTTTTTGATGACATGGTGTGGTTCCGTATAGTGGTGGTTAATCTTCTTCAGGGATATCCATACCGAGGGCGCGGCAGATGATGGCCTGACGGGCAAACAGGCCGTTCTTTGCCTGCTGGAAGTAGTAGGCCTTGGGGCTGTCGTCGACATCCTGGTCGATTTCGTTGACGCGCGGCAGTGGATGTAGCACACGCAGATTCTCTTTGGAGCCTTCGAGCATGGCGGCGTTGAGATTGTAGAGATTTTTTACTTTCTCATACTCCATTATGTCGGTAAAGCGCTCGCGCTGCACGCGAGTCATGTATATTATGTCGCTTGAGTCGATTATCTCATTGGAGAAGTCGGTGCTCTCATTGTAGCGTATCCCCTTGTCGGTGCAGAACTGACGGTATTCCGGGGGCATCTGCAGCTCCTTGCATGCCACAAAATTGAATGTCGGGTTGAAATACTGCATGGCCTCGAGAAGAGAGTGCACGGTGCGTCCGTACTTGAGGTCGCCGACCAGCGTTATGGTAAGGTCGTCGATGCGCCCCTGTGTCTTGTATATTGAGTAGAGGTCGAGCATCGTCTGAGAAGGGTGCTGGTGGGCACCGTCGCCGGCATTGATAACGGGCACATCGGTAACCTCGGTGGCGTAGCGGGCCGCTCCCTCCAGATGGTGGCGCATGACAATGAGGTCGGCGTAGTTGCTCACCATCTTGATTGTATCCTTCAGGGTCTCACCCTTTGACGAGCTGGTAGTGGAAGCATCGGAGAATCCGATTACACGCCCTCCGAGGCGGTTTACGGCGGTTTCGAAACTTAGGCGCGTACGTGTCGACGGCTCAAAAAAGAGCGTCGCCACCACTTTGCCTTCAAGAATACGCTGGTTGGGGTGACTCTCGAAATAACGTGCCTGGCGCAAGAGACGCAGAATCTCCTCTTTAGTGATATCGGAGATGCTTACCAAACTGTTGGGATTCATAGTTGCAAGTGTTGGATTTTCCTCCCCGCAAATTTACTATAATCCATCGGCACTGCCAAATTTTCCACCATTCGGTTTGCGCCGGCTGTGATTCTTGTTTATTTTTGCGGAAACATATCATACGACATGGAAGGATACAGAGTAAAAGAATACAGAGTGCCGGTAAAGCGGTATGTGCGCACCCTCACCCTGCGCGACGACTCAGCACTGATAGCCGAATACCGTATGCGACACTCGCGTGGAGCTATATGGCAGGAGATACTCGACGGCATAAAGGCGGTGGGAATACTCGAAATGGAGATATACATCAGAGGCACTCTGCTGATAATGATACTTGAAGCGCCGGCCGACCTCGACCTTGACGCCGCCATGGAGCGTCTCGCCACACTTCCGCGCCAGCAGGAGTGGGAGGATTATATGGCCATATTCCAGCAGGCAGGCCCCGGAGCCACGTCGTCCGACAAATGGCAGCCGATGGAGCGAATGTTCCATCTGTACGACTGAAACACCGACGTTGATTTCGGAATATCTGTTAAAGATTTTCATAAGTGGGCGGGTTGTAGTAACTTTGCGCCGCATAGTATGCACTGCGTCCTCCGAAGCATATGATTGCTCTGCGGATAGCATCGCGGCATACGGCAAACCGATACAGAGATACAATTGGCACGCTCACATATTTACATCGGACTGTCTGTGATTGCCTGCGCATTGAGCGCAGTAGCTGCGTCGCGCCCTCAGCGTGCCGACGCATCGTTGCCTGTGCCACCGACTGTGGCCATGCCAGGCAGCCCGACCATACCCGACTCCGACGCAATAGCCGACATACTGAACACCCCGGTGCCGGATTCGACACTCGCAGTACCACTGCTGCAGCGCACTCTTATCAGCGACGTAGACTCCGACTCGCTCGCCGCAGCTGTGATGCCCGCCGGCATCGACACTCCGGCCCGCTCGCTGATACGCCGCGAGAAGGTCGACCTCGACAATGTGGTGAAATTCTCGGCAAAGGACTCCATGATAATGGAGGGTCGCAACTCGGCATATATGTATGGCGACGCCAAACTCGACTATGGCGACATGAAGCTCGAGGCCGAAAAGGTGTCGATGAACATGGCCAACAGCAATGTGTATGCCGTCGGTCTGCCCGACTCCACCGGCGAACTCATAGGCACCCCGGTATTCACCGACAAGAGCGGCGAGTATGAATCGGAGACCATGAGCTACAACTTCAAAAGCCAGCGCGGATTTATCACCAACGTAGTGACCGAGCAGGGCGAAGGATATCTCACCGGCGGACGTACAAAGAAGATGGAAAACGGAGAATACTTTCTGCAGAACGGACGCTACTCCACCTGCAACGACCACGACCATCCCCACTTCTATTTCCAGCTGACAAAAGCCAAGGTAAAGCCCAAGAGCAATATCGTGACCGGCCCGGCATATATGGTACTCGCCGGACTGCCGCTGCCGCTTGCGGTGCCCTTCGGCTACTTCCCGTTCTCCGAGAAATACTCATCCGGCATAATTTTCCCCACGTTCGGCGACGACTACAACCGCGGCTTCTATCTGAGCAACGGCGGATACTACTTCGCCATCAACGACAACATAGACCTGGCGCTTACAGGCGAGATATATACCAAAGGCTCATGGGGGCTCACGGCTCAGTCGAGCTATGTGAAGAGATACAAATACAACGGCTCGTTCAACATATCGTATCTCACCACGATATATGGCGAAAAAGGCAATCCAGACTACTCTAAGCAGACCAACTTCCAGGTGCTGTGGAACCACTCGCAGGACTCCAAGGCCAATCCCAACATGTCGCTGTCGGCATCGGTCAACTTTACCTCATCGGGCTACTCGCGCAACGACCTCAACAGCTACTACTCCCCCTCGTTCACCGAGAACACCAAGAGTTCGACGGTCAACATGACCTATCGTTTCCCCAACTCGAAATGGTCGCTGTCGACAACCGCCAACATAGCGCAGCGTACATCCGACTCCACGCTTACCGTATCGTTTCCCAACCTTACGGCCTCTATGTCGCAGATATACCCATTCAAGCGCAAGCGTGCGGTAGGCAAAGAGCGCTGGTACGAGAAAATCAAGCTGAGCTATAGCGGACAGTTCCAGAACTCGCTGACTGCCAAGCAGGATGTATTCTTCCAGAAGAGTCTCGTAAAGGACTGGCGCAACGGCGCCCGCCACTCGGTGCCCATATCCGCCACATTCAGCGTGTTCAAGTATCTCAACCTCACGCCCTCTCTGCAGATTAACGACCGAATGTACACCAACAAGGTACGCCGCCAGTGGGACCCCAATGCTTCGGCCGAAGTGTGCGACACGACCTACGGATTTTACAACGTGTGGGACTTCCAGGGCTCGCTCTCTCTCGACACAAAAATCTACGGCTTCTTCCAGCCTATGAAATTTCTCGGCGACAAGGTGAAGATGATACGCGACTTCGGATCGCCATTCTTCGGATACTATGGCAAGTACCACTACATGAACTCGCAGGGAGAGATGGTCGAACGACAGTACTCGATGTTCCCCAACGCCGTGTTCGGTGTGCCAGGCACCGGACGGTCGGGTTCGGTGTCGCTGTCGCTCGCCAACAACCTCGAAATGAAAGTAAAGAGCGACGCCGACTCCACAGGCGAAAAGAAGATATCGCTTATCGAGAACTTCACCGTGTCGCAGAGCTACAACTTTGCAGCCGACTCGATGAACTGGAGTAATATCAACACCTCGCTGATGCTACGCCTGGTGAAGAACTTCAACCTCAACCTCAACGCCACCTGGGATGTCTACACCTACCAGCTGTCGCCGACCGGCACTCCCGTGCGCGTAAACGTTCCTCGCTGGAAAGTGGGAAAAGGGCTCGGACGTCTGTCGTCGACCGGCACCTCATTCTCCTACACATTCAACAACAATACCTTCAAGCGAGGAAAAGACAAAGACAAGAATAAAGACAAAAACCGTCGGCGTCGCGGCTCGGACGACGATGACTTCGATGAAGATTACGACGAAGAGGGCGACAACTTCGCCGGCAACAACGACCGCCGGCGTCGGCGCGGAAACGATGACGACAGCGTAGAGATGGGAGCCGACGGATATATGGACTGGAGTGTGCCCTGGAATCTTACATTCAACTATTCCGTCAACTACGGATACGGCACGTTCAACAAGAAAAAGATGGAATACGACGGGCGTATCACCCAGAACCTGTCGTTCTCAGGCAATATCCAGCCTACCAAAAACTGGAACTTCGGATTCTCGGCGTCGTACAATTTCGACACCCACAAGCTCGCCTACATGAACTGCAACATCTCGCGCGACCTTCACTGCTTCACGATGACAGCGAGCTTCGTTCCCGTAGGGCCATACAAAAGCTACAACTTCCATATATCGGTCAAGTCGTCGATGCTCTCCGACCTCAAGTACGACAAACGGTCGTCATACTCCAACGGCATCACATGGTATTGACGCCCGACTGACATCCCCCCTGATGTCAGGCACTCCGATTTTCATATGCCAAGGCATAACGTTTCATTTTTTTGTTATAACTTTGAGAAAACAACGACAAAGGCAGTATGAAACGTGTTCTCATCATTGGCGCGGGGGGCTTTATCGGCGGATTCATCGCCGAGGAAAGTCTGAGAAGGGGCTACGACACCTGGTGTGGCGTAAGACCATCGACATCGCGCCGGTTCCTATCCGACCCGCGGCTCCACTTCGTGGAACTCGACTACGACTCACCCTCGGCCATGGCGCGACAGCTTCGCGGCGCACTACCCGAAGGTGAGAAATGGGACTGGATTGTATACAATCTGGGCGCGACCAAAGTGATGGTCTACTCCGACTTCAACCGCATCAACTACCAGTATCTCAGACATACCATCGAAGCTCTGGAGACGGCGGCCATGATGCCAGCGCGCTTCCTGTATATGAGCAGTCTGAGCGCACTTGGCCCATGCGACGAGAAAAACTATGAACCTTACCGCGCGGGTATGATTCCCTGTCCCGACACCCGCTACGGCACCTCGAAGATAAAGGCCGAGACCGTATTGGAGACCACCCCCGGGCTCGACTGGATAATATTCCGCCCGACGGGGGTATACGGCCCACACGAGCAGGATTACCTGATGATGGTGAAATGTATCGACCGCCATTGGGACTTCGGAATTGGATTCCGCAAGCAACTGCTGACATTCATCTATGTTGAGGATCTCGCCACAGCCATCTTCGACGCTCTTGAGCGCGGAAAGACCGGCAAGAAGTACATTATCTCCGAGCCGAGAGCCTATACCCAGAAAGAATTCCGCAGGATTGTATCAGATGCGCTTGGAGGCAAATGGGTGATACCCGTGCGTCTTCCCCTCTGGATGGCCAAGGCGGCATCGGTAGTGGCCGAGAAATACGGCGTATTCCAGATGAAGCCATCGACCCTCAACACCGACAAATATAAGATAATGAAGCAGCGCAACTGGAATGCTGACCCGTCGGAGGCCCAAGCCGACTTCGGATTCGTGGCACGGCACTCCCTGCCGGAGGGGATACGTCTTACCGTCGAGGCCTACCGCCGCGATGTAGAGATTGCCCGCGCGGCGAAAAAGGCCGGGAAAGGAGGCAAGGAATGACACCCCCTAAACAGCGCCCTCCGGCATGGTTCACCATAGTTGTACTGGTGATGATGATTCCGATTTTTTTCTACATTCCTCTCGTTATCGGGATGTTTGACACCCCGGGGACATTTGAGCCGAACACAAAAGGCTTTGTTACCCTGTTTTTCCCGATTTACGCCCTGTTTTCCGGATGGCTTGCCTATCAGTGCTATCCCGAGCGCAAAGAAATAAGCTGGATTCTACTGGGGCTGCTGTTTATATTCTATGTCTATGGAGCAATATCTCAATTTATCATCGGGAGCACAATACCATAACGCGATATCAATAACATAAAAACAAATATATATGAGCGACAAATATCATCAGCCCATAGAGGCTTCGACTGTTACTATCGATGACGCCTCTGTAGCTGCGGCCGTCAACAAGATTCTTGACGAGCATTATCAGGAAAACTGCAATACAGAGGTGTACCGCACCCTGTTCAACTGTATCGACCTCACCACACTCGCGACTACCGACTCGCCGGCATCGGTGAGCGACTTTACCGAGAGAGTCAACTCGTTTGAGGATAAACATCCCGACCTTCCCAACGTTGCAGCCATCTGTGTGTATCCTAATTTCGCTCAGGTAGTACGCGCCGTGCTCGACGTAAGCTCGGTGCGCGTAGCCTGTGTGGCCGGAGCCTTTCCTTCCGGACAGTCATTCCCCGAAGTCAAGGTAGCCGAGACAGCCATGGCCGTATCGACCGGAGCCGATGAAATCGACATGGTGTTTCCCGTCGGCGACTATCTCGACGGTGACTGGGAAGCAGTAAGCGACGATATCGCAGAAATAAAGGCGGCCTGCGGAGAAGCCCACCTCAAGGTAATCCTCGAGACAGGCGCACTGAAGAGTGCCGAGCATATCCGCAACGCATCAATACTGTCTATGTACTCAGGCGCCGACTTTATCAAGACATCGACCGGAAAGGTATATCCCGGAGCATCGCTTGAAGCTGCATATGTAATGGCCCAGAGCATAAAGGAATATTACGAGAAGACCGGCCGCAAAGTCGGATTCAAGGCAGCCGGAGGCGTAGCCACCACGGAAGATGCCGTGAAGTATTACACTATTGTAAAGGAAATTCTCGGCGAGGAATGGATGAACAATACAACCTTCCGCCTCGGAGCGAGCCGTCTGGCCAACAACCTGCTAAGCGCACTACTCGGCAGCGAGACAAAACATTTCTAATGCGCCTATTGCCTCCGGAGGGGGCAATCCACACAAAGTTTGGAAGACACCCGGACTCCTAAGCCAAGGCTTCGTGCCTATTCATTGCCGATAGCGGCCGCCATAATACTGGTGGTGGCTGTCGGTGTATATTTTTTTATCGACCCGTCGTCATCGCCGGTATTTCCCAAATGTCCGTTCAAGGTGATGACCGGACTGCAATGTCCCGGATGCGGGTCGCAACGTGCCATCCACGCACTGCTTCATGGCGACATCCCCTCGGCATGGAGGTTCAATGCCCTGTTGGTCATTTCAGCCCCCGTGCTGGCGGTTATGCTGCCCGTACAGTTCATGCGTCGCAGACATCCGCAGCTATATCTCAAAGTATTCTGCACGGCCACAATATGGACCACATTTGCCGTAGTTACCGCATGGTGGATTGCCCGCAACGTCTGGGGCTGGTAATCTTACAGGCAAACTCCTACTGCTGCCTGTCGAGTGCACGACGGTAAGTATCCATTATCGAGTCGGCCATCGCACGATGGCTGAAACGTGCGGTATACTCTTGTCCGAGCCGTACTGTCTCAGCCCTCAGCGACGGATTTTCCATTATATTCATTGCCGCCTCGGCAAATCCGTCGACATCATCAGGATCAATATACACCGCACCCGGGCCTCCGGCCTCCTCAAGCACCGAACCCGTACATGCTATGACCGGGGTACCTGAGTTGATTGATTCGATTACCGGAAGTCCGAATCCCTCGAAACGCGACGTATAAGACGACACCGCGGCCATCTCGTATAATGCCGGCAGATGGTCAAACGGTATCCCTTCAAGACGGCGCACACGCGCGGACAGACCGTGTGCATCGGCGTAGCGGGCTATTTCATCGGCATAAGGGGTGGCGCCACCTACGATATAAAGCACTACATCGCGCGGCAACAGAGCAAGTGCCTTGACGGCAAGCAGCTGGTTCTTGCGCGATTCGACTGTGCCTACAGTGACTATATAGCGCTCAGGCAACTGATACTGTCGGTGCACATGCTTGAGTTTCTCCGGAGGTATAGCGGCTCCAAACTGCTCGTGACATCCCTGATATATCACATCTATTTTTTCGGCGGGAGTGCCGTAGTACTCCATTATGTCGCGTTTGGTACACTCGCTTATCGCAATCACACGGGTGGCATCGGCACATGCGCGCCGGAATTTGTAATCGTATATCCGACAGTCAATCGCCTTATAATATTCAGGATAACGCCGGAATATAAGATCATGGATAGTGACGACAGAGGCCATACCGCCCGAACGTATATTGAACGGCAGCTCGCCCGAAAGCCCGTGGAATATCTCGCATCCGTCGGCCCGGGCCTGCGAGGTCATGCCGTAGCTGCGCCATACGTGGCGGGCAAACCGTCCGAAAGCGGTAGCTGGAGTAAGAAGTTCCACATTGTGGTTGGCCAGTACAGGGGTCAGCCGCGGATTGGCCCGGCGCACAGGAGCATACAGCCGGTAACTGTTGGCCGGATAGTAGCGCGACAGAGAGTCGACAACAAGTCGTGAATAATTGCCTAGACCGGTGTTGTTCTGCACAGCGCGTTTGCCGTCAAATCCGATTATCATAACCTGGGTATTTTAAGAGCTTGTTTAAGTGCAATATGGGCATTCTTAGAGATTGTCTAAATTTATATGATACCGATTTTGAGAAGGATTGTCTGATGGATTTTTGCTTGTGATGAGGGAGTGTAGCCATAGCTACATGACCGAAGAATAAACAAAAAGACGCCGACAAGACTCTCAAAAGCAAAGTAATATGAATTTTAGACAATCTCTTAAAACTGCATATGGCTGAAGAGATGCCAGAGGGTGATTCCCGCGCTGACCGACACATTCAGCGAATGCTTTGAGCCGAACTGTGGTATCTCGATACAACAGTCGGCTGCATCGACCACTTCCTGATCGACACCCTTCACCTCATGTCCGGCAATGATGGCATAGGCCTGTCCGGGCTCCACGCTGAATTCCTGCAACGGGACACTGCCTTCTACCTGCTCAAGCACACATATGCGGTAGCCGAGGCCGCGCAGATGAGCCACAGCCTCAAGAGTGCTGTCGAAATGCATCCATGGCACCGAGTCCTCAGCCCCGAGCGCCGTCTTGTGTATCTCTACCGACGGCGGAGTGCCCGAGACACCACACAACATCACTGATGCCACGCGGAATGCGTCGCACGTGCGGAATATCGCACCGATATTGCTGAGACTCCTCACATTGTCGAGAACCATCACCAGCGGCAGTTTCTCCGCCTTGCGGCATTCCTCCACCGTCATACGATGCAGTTCCCAAATAGTCTTCTTCTTCATATGCGCAAAGTTAATAAACTTCCGCAAATAAACCTTAAATGCACCGTTCCATCCCCACCCCGGCTCCTAACCGGCGCGAAGAGCATGTTTAAACTCTAATGTCGGGATGCAGGAAAATCGGTGGAGGCGCCCCAGGTAGAGCGGTCGAGGTTGCGGTAGGAGATTGCCTCGGCCATGTGATGGACAAGGATGGGAGCTACGGCAGCCTCTTCGACGGGGAGCGACGAGGAGTAGTCGATATCGGCTATCGTGCGGGCTACCTTGCGAATGCGGTCGTAAGCCCGGGCCGACATATCGAAGCGCTTCATCGCGGTCTCGAGTACCCGCATGCATTCTTCGTCGAGCCGGCAGTATCTTTCAAGCAGCCGTGATGTCATCTGAGCGTTGCAGTGTACGCCTGCAATACCTTTATACCTGTGGCTCTGAATTGCTCTGGCCTTGATGACCCGAGCCCGTATGGTCTCGCTCGACTCGCCCGGAGCGGCGGACGACAGTTCCTCAAACGGCACAGGCATAATCTCAACCTGCAGGTCGATGCGGTCCATCAGCGGGCCTGATATGCGCCCGAGATATTTCGTCACGGCTCCCGGAGGGCATGTGCACTCCTTGCTAGGATGATTGTAGTAGCCGCATGGACAGGGATTCATGGAAGCCACAAGCATGAATCCGGCGGGATAGTCGATTGAATACCGTGCGCGAGCTATCGATATGTGGCCGTCCTCAAGCGGCTGGCGCATCACCTCAAGTACCTGCCGGGAAAATTCAGGGAACTCGTCAAGAAACAGCACGCCGTTGTGGGCAAGCGATATTTCGCCGGGTACAGGATAGGTGCCGCCACCTACAAGCGCCACAGGCGAGATGGTATGGTGTGGAGCACGGAAAGGGCGCGTGGTCATAAGCATCGAGCCACGCTTCAGCTTTCCTGCCACAGAGTGTATCTTAGTCGTCTCAAGGGCTTCCTGAAGTGTTAACGGCGGGAGTATAGAGGGCAGGCGCTTGGCCATCATCGACTTGCCGGCGCCTGGAGCACCGACAAGCAGTATGTTGTGTCCGCCGGCACATGCCACTTCAAAGGCCCGCTTTACATTCTCCTGTCCTTTAACCTCCGAAAAATCACAGTCGAAGTCAGACTGAGCTCGGCCAAACTCCTCGCGGGTATTGATTACCGTCGGCTCCAGATGGCATGAACCGTCGAAAAATCCCATCACCTCGCGCAAGTTCTCTACGCCGTAGACTTCAAGATTATTGACTACGGCAGCCTCCGTGACATTGGCCTTGGGCAGTATAAGTCCCTTGAAGCCGAGTTCGCGCGCCTTTATCGCCATAGGGAGAGCACCGCGTATAGGGAGCACCGAACCGTCGAGCGACATCTCGCCCATAATCATGTATCCGGCCATGCTTTCGCCTGACATCTGCTCGGATGCGGCAAGGATGCCGAGGGCTATCGGGAGGTCGTAGGCCGCGCCCTCCTTGCGGACATCGGCAGGCGACATATTGACTACCACAGCCCTATGGGGCCACTTCATGCCACACTGGGCCAAGGCGGTCTGTACGCGCTGAAAACTCTCTTTTACAGCAGTGTCGGGGAGTCCGACAAGGCTGAATCCGACGCCCTGATGCACCGACACCTCGATAGTGACCACTATCGCGTCGATGCCTTGCACGGCAGCTCCATAGGTCTTGATTAGCATGGCAAGAAAATGTTAACAGTCTTTATTATATGTTGCGCGCATGGATGCGTCGGCGCAGAGAGTCGACCGCAGCAGATATGTCCGATCCACGGTACACCTGCACTCCGAGGCTGTCGCACAGTATCCAGTAAGGCAGACGCGGGATATCCAGAGGAGCAAACGTCGGATTGGCCGGACCACCAGGCACCCACACCTGCGCCCAGGCTGTAGTATCGGCACGCCAGTTGCGCTTCCACACAGCAGTGTCCGGTGCCATAGATATCTCTACCACCCGAATGCGGCGCTTTGGCAGACTGTCGACAAGACGATGCATTACCGGCGTCACCATGTCGCGCCGTTCTCCAGGAGCTCCCGAGAAATACAGCATCGAATAGCTAGCACGCCCGGGATAGAAATTCTCATGCTTTCCCTGCGCGCTATAGAGATTGAACGAGCGCACTTTCTCCTCGATTGCAGCTGTATTAAGCCGTGATACCATACGACGGTAAGCCGACACGAGAGCGTCGGGACGTGCTTCCGGCGAAATCAGAGCAAATATGCTGTCTGCCCGCGACTCGCCGTCGACCGCGTAGTACTGTGTGAGCATCAGCGCCGCCGACTGTATATCGCCCTTGTGTGAGTCGACATAATCGAGAATCAGACGGTTGGCTCCGGCATGGTCGCTTGACCGGAGTTGCTCGTGGTTCTCGCGCAGAAACTTCGCCCACTCTTCTGTAGGTTTATTGCCTTTGACCTGAATATTGTAGGGGTTGTCGACGTCAAACACGCATTTAAGCGTCTGGCCGTTGCGCACAAGCATCCTGGCAATTAGGCGTCCGTCAGTAGTAGTCAGATGGGCGAGGGTATAGTCTTTCGAGGCACCCTCGGCCGAGAACTTACCGTCGATAGCCTGAATAGTCTCTGTATGCAGACCATTACCAGACTCATACATAAGCTGGAGGCCGCGAGTACCCAGCCCGTCTACCACCCCTTCCACACGGAAGCGGTCATCATCGCCGCATGCCCAAAGCATGCCGCACACTGTCAATATCAATAATATACGTATGTTGCGTACCATATCTGACAAAGATACAGAAAGTATAGCAAACTTATCAGATATCGGACCATTTTTTATATCACCGTCCATTTACATGCTGTTAGCATGCTGTTAGTACCAAAAATTTCTACTTTTGTAAAATCAACATGGCCTTAAAGTTTGTTAACTTTGTAGCCGACTTCAACTCAGCCACATCCACTACACTCACATTTATCCATTATCAACAGTGCCACGACGTCTTCTACATACCGTCTACATACTATTCCTGCTTGTCATATCAGGAATGCAGAGTGCCGATGCCCAGATAATCTCACCCTCGAAAGAGGATGTACTAAATGTCGACAGCGTAAAGCAGGCATTTGAGGACGCACCATATTTCAGCCTGTACAAGGACAATTACTTCATATTCGGTCCTTCAATAGGCCCAAGACCGACACGCACCAACACCAACGTGAAGTTTCAGATATCGGTAGCCCAACGCCTTACAAGAAGCACACTGCCGGGTGGCTCCTATCTGTACCTGTTCTATACACAGAAATGCTTCTGGAATGTGCTTGAGAAGTCGTTTCCGATGACCGACCTCAACTTCAATCCAGGCATAGGAATTACGCGCCCTATATTCGTAAAAAACCGGTTCATAGGAAAAATCACCCTTGTCCTTGAGCATGAAAGCAATGGCCGCGACTCCATACAGAGCCGTTCGTGGAACAAAATATCGCTTGCCGCCAACATGCTTATCGACCCCAAGATTATGATATACGGCAAGTTCTGGATACCGTTTATCGACGGGCAGAACAACCGCGACCTCCTCGACTATGTAGGAATATACTCATTCGGCATAAGCTACATGCCTTTCAACCACCGGTTTGCAGCCACACTGCTTGTCACCAAACGAAAAGGCTGGAACTTCAACTACAACACCATGTTTGAGATGAGCTACAAAATCGGGCGGCGCACCAACCAGTATCTGTTCCTCCAGTACTACAACGGCTACGGCGAGGGGCTGCTCGACTACAAGCAGTTTAAATCGCAACTCCGCGTCGGCTTCGTAATCCGCCCGCGATTCTTCAGCGACTATTAAGAACCTGTATTACAGCAAATCAAACAAACACCTAAGGTAGTTACATCCAATTGCTATCTTTTTATGTATTGACAGAAACGGAGTTCTGCAACACTGCATAAACTTTTATGTTGTCACAAATGAATACCGAACAATGAATATTATAATGTTGTTTTTTTGCGAAAACAATAGATTTAAATTATGACATTTGTGTTAACTATAATAGTAATTGCAATAGCGATGCTTACGCTACCCATAGGAAATTTGTACAAGGAAATACAACAAAAGAAAAACAATCCTAAATTCAATAATCAGGAATTTGTGCATAAATACACCCGTATCTTAAATATCATAACTATCTGTGCTGCTTTTATTACCTTATACTTATTATATTTTAACTAACTCTCTTATGAAAAATAAGAGAATATACGACGAACTCAGTGCGCCATTGCGATATTCTGAATAGCCATTCTACATATAAATAAATGATATCACTCTGAAGTTATATATTTAGCAAACTGGGAGAAACACACAACAAAATTATTGTTGGAAACAATTCTAATGAATGATTTGTTATCAAATTATAAATTTAATTATATCTTATTATGAAATTTTTTCGCTTTATTTCCATTGCTTAGTTTTATGCTTTGGGGATGACTTATTATCTACTTTCCCAGGTGTTGATGTTGCATATGAATTATTCACAGCCGGTTGTGATTTATATAATGCGATAAAGTTAGCATATGAGTATAATCAGTGTTGTTTAACAAGTATATCATAAGCATTTTAATCTCAATATATGGTAATATTTGCAATTGTATTAGCAACCATAGGACTAATAATCTTACCTCTTGGAAAAATCTATTTGAGCATTCAAAGGAAAAAGGATGTTAGATTTTCAGACCCAATATATATCCATAAATTTGAAATAGTCCTAAGGCTTATTAGTATCTGTATATTTAGTATCGGATTATATATAGTCTATCGTATGTTATAACATACGATAGACCAATCTAATTAAGAGCTTGTTTCATAATAATGCGGGTAGATTTCCGTTAAAGCGGTAAATATGCTAACTTTGTAAATATAGTATAAACCGTAGTCTATGCCGACAAATCAACCCGACGAACTTACTACAGGCTCCATGAAGCCGGAGAAACATAGTATTGCAGGCAACCTCATCAAATACGGCATACCGCTGGTAATCACCGTAGGACTGTGCTGGCTGCTGTTTCACAACATCAACTTCTCGGAGATGATGGAAATCATACGCCGCGACTGCAACTTCTGGTGGATTGGTCTGGCGCTTGTAATCAGCATCTTCTCCCACGTGTTCCGCGCCATGCGCTGGCGCATACAGCTGCGTGCCCTCAACATCAACGCATCGCTCTGGGACACCACGCTCAGTATCTTCGGCACATATGCCGTCAATCTCGTATTCCCGCGCCTGGGTGAGGTATGGCGCACGGGCTACATCGCTCAGAAGGAGAAGGCATCGTTTACCACCGTGTTCGGCTCGATGGTAGCCGACCGATTGGCCGATACGGTGACAGTGCTGTTGCTCACGCTGGCCACATTCATCATCGCCCACAAGCAGATAATGCTCTACCTGTCGCAGAACGGCGACACATACCGACACATGGCCGAGCTGCTCTCGTCGCCATGGCTATGGGCCGGCCTGATCGCCATATGCGCAACCGTGTGGTGGGGTCTGTGGCAATTCCGCCACAACAAGCATGTAAGCAAGCTCCTCGACCTGCTTCGCAACCTCTGGGAGGGATTTTCCGTAATCCTCAGCATGCCACACAAGGGACGCTGGCTGCTCCTTACGTTCGCCGTGTGGGGATGCTACTTCATGCAGCTCTATGTGGCGTTTTTCTCATTTCCGCTTACTACCGATGTAGCCTTGCAGTATGGCGCTACAGCAGTGCTGGTATGTTTCGTCCTGTCAAGTATATCGATGGGTGTACCCTCAAACGGCGGCATAGGTCCCTGGCAGTGGGCCATCATATTCGGGCTTAAGCTATACAGCGACAATATCCCCGGTCTCACCGAGGAGTATGCCGGCTCGTTTGCCAATCTCGTAATGGGCATGCAGACACTGCTGCTTATCGTACTCGGCCTCTTCACCTTCGCCGCAATATCAATCGGAAGAAAGAAAAGTGCACTCCGGCCGACAAGCCGCTGACAATACCGACGCCTGGATTGTTTAAAAAATAACAATGACCTTTATACATGCTCTTAGACTTCGATACAAAACCCGACAACTTCACACGCGACGAGGAAGCAATAACCCGCGATGAGGACAAAGTAATGGTCGACGGCGTCAATTCCGACGGACGTCCTACCATATCGTTCAACCGCGATGAAGGCAATCCTACAGAATCCCCGTCGCAGAAACCGCCACGCCGCCGACGCTCCCGCGGACGTGTCATACTCTGGTGGACGATTTGCATCGTGACCGTAGTGCTGGTGGCAGCATTCTGGATACGCTACTTCAATCCCTACAGCGTCGGAGCCCAGGAGCGCGGATTTATTAACAGCCTGGAGTGCCGCGGATTCATTTTCAAGACTTGGGAAGGGGATTTGATTGTAACCAACGCCCTGGCCGACTCTATACGTCCCTACATGCGCGATTTTGACTTCTCCGTTGAGAAAAGCCGTGTGGCCGACGAGCTCATGCGATACAAGAACTCCGCTCAGGAAGTCGTAGTCACCTACAAGCGATACCTCGGCACAATACCCTGGCGAGGCGAACACAAATATATCGTAACATCGGTAAAGCCGGTGAACGAAAACTCAGATTCCCCACTCCACCGTCCGGTAGTGCAGGAAACGACTCCTCCTGCCGAAGAAGCGGAAACAACACCCGGAGCCACAAACAACAAAGCAACGGCCTCAGACACTACCACATCCCATGTAGCTCTTGACACGAAAACCGGGAATTAGAGCATACAGCACACATATTGTCCCAAAAGTCGAAAATTAAGCATAAAGTATTGCAGATTTCACCATATATTCTCAATTTTGGCAAAATTTGACTTTATGAGCAATAAAATAGGACCAATCTCTCTCAGCGATATACGCAGATTCGGCAGTGAATTCAGTTCTCTCGGTCAGGAATATATCCTCGCCCGTGTCGAACCGGGCGACTTCAGTTCTGCCGACATAATCTCGCCATGGCGATTCGACGGCGTGACAATCGTGCTGATGCTTAATGCCTCAGGCAGTGTGACCATAAATCTTGAGACACTTGAGGTGCCGAGATACTCCATAATGGTAATCGACGAGACTATGCCCGTAAATCTCCACTGCGACGACGTGTCGGACATGGAGGCATATCTACTGTTTCTCTCAAAGGCCTTTCTGGAAAGCGTCAATATCGACACCAATGCTATAGGGCACCATCCGTTCCATCCCGAGAATTCACCGGTGCTGAAACTGTCGGAAGACAACACCGCACTGATTCAGAAATACCTCGGACTACTACGCGACAATGCAGAAATGCCCGATGAAAGCCACTACCGCATCAGCATAGCACGCAATCTCATAGCCAACATATTCTATATATTGCTTGAGATTGACCGACAAAACCGCAACAACAAAGATGAGGCCGACAAGGCCCCGCGCTCGCGACGAATAAATTATGTGACCGACTTCCTGCGGCTCGTGCGACAGCATTTCCGCGAACAACGCTCCGTAGGATATTACGCCGACCGGCTGTACATCACCCCAAAATATCTGTCTCTGGTAATAAAGGAAACCACCGGACGAAGTGCCGCCCAATGGATTGGACGACACGTAATCATCGAGGCCAAGAATCTACTGCGCTTCTCCGGCAAAAACATACAGCAGATAGCCTACGAGCTTAATTTCCCCAACCAGTCATCGTTTGGCAAATACTTCAAGCACAACACAGGGATGTCGCCCTCAGAGTTTCAGAAATCATAAGACATCATTAACATTATTTCACATAGAACACATAAACTTTCATATACCGACGCTATCTTATAATATATAAGCCCCGATACAATCATTATATCCGCTATGGATTGGAGATTGTCATTGACAGGGGCCTGCAACAAACTGAATAAAACTTTTCAATTAACAACCACCAAACTCATGACACCGCTATTCCGCAACATCGCAATCGGCTCATTATGCGCTATGCTTTCAGCCTGCCCGCTTTATATGGAGGCTCAGCACCACTCGGGACGCGGTGGTGGAAACCACACATCGCAATCAGAACCCTCACGGTCGCATGGCAAAGATGGCAGAAAACCATCGGCACCCGGCGGCAAATCGCAATATGGCAATTTCCGTCCCGGAGGCAACAATAGCAGCCCGAGCCGCCCAAAAGAGCCCGGCATGAGTCCGGGCGGTAACGGTAACCACAACAACAATAATAATCACCATCAGGGCGTAAAACCACCTGCCCACAATGGCAATCACAACAACCAGGGATTTAAACCCGGCAACGGACACAATACTCCCGACAAACGCCCCGGGCATTGGGGACCGCAGGACAATCATCGCCCTTCGACACCACAGCGTCCACAACCGGGCAACAACTGGCGCCCGTCGGCCGGCAACAACCACCATCGTCCAGGACCGGGGATACCTCCACCGCATCGCCCGGGCAATGTACACCGCCCGACCCCTCCCGGACATGGAATGCAGCCGGGCCACTGGGGTCCACCACCGATGCGGCCTCACCGCCCGGTAGTACGCCCATGGCATCGTCCGGTACCTCCGGGCGGCTGGCGTCCACGTCCGTCGGCTCCGGCATTGTCGACAATTCTCGGCATAACATTCGGCACAGCCCTTAATCTGTCGCTGACCACATTAATCAACAATGGATATTATATCGACGGATACGCCAATAATACCGTATATCTCCGCGATGTGAATTCATACAATTATCTATGGCCCGACGCCACTCTGTATTACTCCAACGGAGGGATGAACCGGTCGGAGTTTCTGTATTCAACCCCCTACCCCGACCCGATGCGCTACAACAATCTGTACAATAATTTCATAGGTATATATGGTGCTCCGGTCAATTATGTAAACAACGGCACATCGCTCAGTGCCACATGGTTTGCGCCCAACAAGGGCTACATAACACTGCAATATGCCCCACAATACGCTCTCGGAGGCCAGTTGC
>Ga0137306_100316_pt1 | contig 73612 bp, 64 predicted proteins | sample Inofroosms_March_FD_97187 | JGI IMG/M metagenome (GOLD analysis project Ga0137306, IMG submission 97187) | Mouse cecal microbial communities from Vienna, Austria - N-Acetylneuraminic and N-Acetylglucosamine D2O microcosms_March | ecosystem: Host-associated > Mammals > Digestive system > Large... | reverse complement strand
CGCACTCTGTAACCGCCCTATTGTCTTGTCCTTCTCCGCCGTTGCCCGGCTCACCGCCATGCTGATGCGGTGCTGCTCTCCGGTCTTCTGCTCCCGAAGTTGCCGGAGTGCCGTGTCTCTCTCGGATTCAAAAGTGTCAGCCATTGCCATAGCACTGTCACGTTCCAGTTCGACCGTCCGTTTCGCCTCGGTCAGTGCCTTTGTCCGTTTTGCCACCTCTTTCCTGACGGCATCGGGAAAAGATTCTTTGATATGCTCGTTCTCGGCTCTCAGTATCGCGTTCTCCTGCTCAATGGCTGCGTATTTGCCTTTGCCGAAAAGGTTGGCTATGCCGGATTTGATGCTGTCCGTGTTCTCACGGTCAACTTTCCGTGCGTGTTCCTCCTTGTCGGCAATCTCGCTGTCAAGTTCCGCGCTGCGCCGTTGCTTCTCCATGTTCCCGACTTGAATTTTCTCATGTTCCATTTTGGCTATGTCTGCTTCATGGAGTGCCGCATCCCTTTTCGGCTTCGGCAGCTTCCATTTCCGCCTTTACCTGTTCGGCTTCCTGCCGCTGCTTGGCAAGAATGAAGTCCGCACGTTCCAGATGCTCCTTTCCCGTCTGCTCTTTCGAGCTGCCCCTTTCCATGTCAAGACACTCAGCCAAAAGCGTCTGCATTTCGCTCATGGCTTTCTCGTCCAGTTTGCAGGATTTCCCGGTGTCGTGGTTCATCCAGTCCCATACGATATGGGCGTGAAGATTGGGCTTCCATGTGGCATTGTCACCGGGAATGCCGTAATGCCCCTCGTCACGGTGGATGAAGATTTGAAGTGCTGTGATTCCCCACCGCTCCCTGCACATCTCGCAAAAATGCCGCAACTGTTCCATTGTGGTATCATCCTTGATTACCACGACACCCTCTTTGAGCGGAGTGCTGCCACGCACTATGGACACCTTTCCCGTCTTCTTGTTCACACGCTCCCGGTCTTTGGTCTGCATCGCCCGACCAGTCTTTTCCTTTACCATAGCGGCTATCTGATTGTAGCGTTCTGAAAGCGAGGTATCGCCGAAATCAGGTGCCACCCATGTCTCGTTATCCGACATGAGGTCGGTGCGTACATAGAATTTCTCACTGCCTATGTGGGCGAGATATTCCGCTGTGCGCCTGTTGTGCGCCTCGCTGCTCCCGATGTTGCAGGGCTTGATGTTGATTGATGTCTTCTGTGCCATAGGCATGAAAATGTTTACAGTTTGACAAAAGGGGAAAGGGTTATTAGGGCGTAGCCTTAATCGGAGGGTGCAGGGAGAGGATCACTTCCTGCTCGGGGTTCTCAGGGGTCGAGACCTATGAGCGGAGTTTCCAAAGAGAGGGTCACTCTTTGGTCAGGGGTGTTGGGGGCTGACAGCCTCCGACCGGGTTCTTAGGGCAGCGTCCTAAGTGGGGCGGGGCAAAGCCCAGCCCCTCGGGAGAGCCCACAACTACGGAAGCGAAGCGTGTAGTTATAGTGGGCTATAACAATGGCAAGCCATGTTCATTTTCCACACCCTTAACGTAGATGCTCCTTTTGATTGAAAGCTTTAATCCACTCCATAATATAGCCCTACGAAAGCAAAGTGAAGCGGTCGGTCAATAAACGAAATCCGGATTGTAGATGTATTTCTTGGTGGCATCCTGAACAATCATCCGTTTGCATTTCAGCATCGAGATGAGAGCCACAGCCTTGTTGTTGCTTAACTGGACACTGACAAGCCCATAGGTTTCCTGCAACACTTCGGTCAGTTCCTTGTATCCGTATGACGGTTTCTTGGAGAATGCCGCTTCAAGTGCAATGCGATGATGCGGTTCGGAAATATCAGTGTACGGGTCAAATTTTGTCCGTTTAGGTTTGCCGCCACCTTTTGTCCCGGCGACATAATCATCAATCAGTTCCGGCAATGCCTCGTCATTGATCCGGAAAGCAAACGGTTCAAAATCCATAGCCCGGATATGCACGCTTCTCACACAGCTTATGTCATTGCACTGCGAATCCTTCTCCACAAGCAACACGGTCTCGGCTTTGTTATTGAGTTCCGTGCCGATGTGTCCTCTCGCATTCTCATCGCCTTTGTTTTGATGAAGAATGGCATGGATGTGGATTTGCCTCTCATCGGTCCATTGCATGAGCATCGTGATAATCTTGGTTGATTCACTCGGACTGTTGATGTCATATACAAAATCACGGATGCCGTCAATTATCACAAGCCCTATATCCGGCAGATTGTAGATTGCCTGTCGGGTAATCTCTATGCGTTCTTCGGGAGAATATTTGCGGAGAGCAAGAAATTCAAGACTCTCATGGTCTTTATCGGTAGGCATACCGCACATTCGGAGTATGCGTTTAATCACTTTCTGACAGTGATACGGGCTTTGCTCGGTATCGATATACAGCACTCTGCGTTTGCCCTCCGGCAATGAAACGGAATATCTCAGCACAGTGCCGTTTGTCAATGCTGCGGCTACGATTGCCGACACATTGAATGTCTTTTTACTCTTGGCTTTACCGATTGACGCACTGAAATTGCCCAATGTACCTATAACTGAGTCCTGTGCCTTGATTATTTCAGGTGACATCTCATAAATCTTGGTTACGCTCAGCCGTGAGGCATGCCACATCTCTATGGCTGTCTCGGCTGAAATCTGCATTGTCTTACTCTCATTCATTTGCGTCCCCCGGTTTTCTTGCCTGCCAGTTCAAGAGCAAGCTCGGCATCCACGATTATTTTGCGACCTATCTGCTTGATTGCACGGTCAATTTTGCCACTTTTCTTTATGCGGTTGGCAGTCGGTATGCTGCATCCGAAGATAGAGGCAATGCCGGATAATCCGTACACATATTTAGTAGACGATGCGTCTATGGTGGTTATCACCTTAGGCTCGGTTTCGTTTTCGTGTCCCGCATTTTTCGAGAGACATATGAATTCCTCGCCGGTCATCTGCCACAACGGTTTCTGTAATAAGTTTGCAATGTTCATACTTTATTTCTTTTGTTACAGCCCCGGCGCCGAGGCTTGGATTGGTTAAGTCGACGTTGCAAAATTACTTCCGGACATAGGTGGTAAGGAGGTGGCACGCTAAAATATATACTCACTATATATCATTGATATTTAGCAAGTAATAAAAATACCACCCAAGAAATTTGAGTGGTATCGGTGGTAATCAGGTAATATCGTCTGTGATGATCGACTATTGAAGCAAATTATCAAATCTTGTCATGGCTGCCGCCTTGATATTGTCGGCAATGTCGATGTATGGCTTCATCGCCTTGTAATCGGAATGTCCCGTCCATTTCATGACAACCTGCGGAGGTATTCCGAGGGCGAGGGCGTTGCAGATGAATGTGCGTCTGCCCGTATGAGAACCAAGCAGTGCGTACTTAGGTGTCACGATGTCGATACGTTCATTGCCTTTATAATAGGTTTCACGCACAGGCTCGTCTATTCCGGCAATCTGAGCAAGTTCTTTGAGATAAGTGTTGAATTTCTGATTTGTTATGATTGGAAGAACACGGTCATTCTTAAATTGTATATCGGCATATTTTTCAAGTATGGCTTTGGTCTGAGCATTCAGCTCGATGCTCAGGCTGTCGGCTGTTTTCATAGTCGTTATCTCCATGTGGTCCGGCTTTATATCGCTTCGCTTGAGATTTGCGACATCGGAATAACGCAGCCCACTAAAACAAAGGAAAAGAAAAATATCCCTCACACGCTCAAGATACTGTTTGGATTGAGGAATTGACAAGGTGCGTATCCTTGTCAGTTCATCAGTAGTCAGGAATATGACTTTCTTCTGCGTATTCTTCATCTTTGGTTTGAAAGAGTCGAAAGCGAGATTGGAATGATAGCCTTTCTTTGCAGCCCATCGGAGATACCATTTCAAGAATGATATTTGCTTTCCGACAGTGAGGTTTCTCAAATCTGCAACTTCCCGTAGGAAATCGACATAATCGTTTAATCCATCTTCCGAGAAAAAATCAAAAGACAGTTCAACATTATTATTGGCTTGAAAATCAATCAGATGATTTTTTACGGTCTTAAATTTTTGATGAGTTGCGTGTGTCCAATTGTTCAATCGACCATTTTCCTTGACAAATTCATCATACAGTTCCCAAAATGAGGGCTTAGTATCAACGGTCTCAGTCGGTTCTTCTATCGGGGACGGAGCTTTTGTCCTATCGCTGAAAGCTGTTTTAATTTGCGCTGGAGTCGGCATGGTTTCAGTGACCTCAAACTCTTTGAAAATATTTTGTACTATGGTGTAGAGGTTGAGCAAATCCGCATTAATCTCTGCCGAACTTTGTTTAAGTTTGTTGGCACATCCATTCTTTACACGCTGCTTATCAGCATCCCATTTGGCAACGTCAATACGGTAGCCAGTAGAAAAGTCTATGCGTTTGCCACTGAAGATGACACGCATACGGATTGGGACATTCTCAACGATTGTCACACCGTCTTTCTTTCTACATTCGGGAGAGAAAATGATATTTCGTTTGATATTCATGTTTGGGTGTGCTTGATTTTTACACCCAAAATTACACCCAATTTTTGATATATGCAAATGCCATCCTTGAAATCGCATTTTAATTACCTATTGTATTAACCTATTAATCAATAGTAATTTGATAAATAATGAACATCTGTGATTATATAGGTTAAAGAGCCTCCAGCTCCACCCCTACAAGTTCCAACCGTCTTATATTAAAGGTTGGAACTTTTTTTAATTGACAGATTTTTCGTGTGTTCCTTTTGAGTTATTATTGTCGGAGAGTTTATTGATTGCGGTGTGGTAACTTTCGTGCAATTCTGTTTTTAATTCGTCCGGGATTGTGAAACGAGGCCTAAAAACATCTGTTGTATATGGCCATAAGGTACCATATTCTTGTTCGGAATCATAAGCGACATAATAGCAATCATCGGACGCGTTGAGCCAATAATTATCCTCAGCAAATTCTTCGCCAATTCCCTCTCGTTTACAAATATCTATTACTTTCTGATATTCCTTCCAGCAGCTTTCAATATCGTTGCATAGAGATACGATTATGGCGAGTCTTACTTCCATATTATCTATGTCATGCACCTCTACTATATCTCCCGGCTTGAATTTTATGGAATCTTTCGGGCGCCCCCAGAAGTGACCTTCCCTTTTATCCAGATCTTCTGTCAGCGAAGAGCATACAGACTGTTCTATAAGAGCGCCTTTGCTATCAAACACCCATTCCCGTTTACAGCAAGTATAGATTACGTCCTTACCGAATGGTAATTCATAGATATGTATGCAATAAACAGGGCTCTCCTCATATTTTGAGATTTCCCCGGACAGAATAAATCCGTGGGCCTCATCAAAAGTGGGCAATATAAAGCTTTCTCTTTTACGCACCCCATATCTGGGATAGTAATCTACCCCATCTTCCGGTTCTACTATTCTAAAAACGTCAATGCGATAGACAGACCGCTCTTCTGAGAATGGCGGATTCAGCGCCAGTCCCTTGAATTCTTCAAAGGTCATCTTTTATAATATCAGTAAATCTGTTATTGGTCGAAATACTCAATTGGTTTATTTGTATGCTATTATTTCAAGACGATATTCCATTGCTCCAGAACGTGCTTTGGCACCTCTCTTTACTCTATTCATTTTGCCAAGATTGGGATATTCCTGTTTAAGCTTTTTCCACCATTTAGATTGATCGGGCCACCGAAATTTTATATTCTTAATATCGGAATCAATGAAATTTATGATGAATCCCGTAAAATACTCAAATATATCCGGTCTAAGTTCGAGAAGCATCGCAGTCAAAGCATCAAGCGGGTTGCTTGTCGAACACCCCACTGCTATGGACGCATCGAAATACTCCTTGGCTGTATAGAACGGCAAGAAATCCGCTGGCTCTAAAGACGGCCCCGCCGGATGATATTGCTTGTCGATTGCTGCTACCCTACAAACTATCATATCTTTTTCGCTGCCGTTTTCTCGCCAATAAGAAGACCGCAGAACTGAGCCATCTTGAGAATATACGATAAGTTCCTGTTTCCTTTCATCAGAAATATGGAAGCGCGGTTTGAATACAAATATAGGATGTGCCTCGTCGCTCCACATTTTATACTTAGGCTCGTCAACGTAACGGTAATAATCATCAATCCATTCCAAATAAAATCCATTTGGAAGTTTGTTCGACAGTCCCCAACAGTCATCAATTGATTTCGGGACATCAGTTATCAACGCTGTTCTAACAGCAGCGGAAGAATCATCACCACAGAGGCTCAGGATTTCCACAAAATCACCGATTTTGTGTTTTGCCATTGATTGTCTTCGTCCTCTAAACGCTTCTGTGTCGGGGCTGTCGACCAAATTGTATGAGCAGACCGATTGTTCCGTAAGATTCCCGCATTCATCATATACTCGGACAGATACGTATTTCTCCATTCGCATATCAATCCCGATAGGCATCTCATAGGCGAAATGACAGTATATATTTATTCCCCTCCCCAAAAGCTCCGATTTAATTCCATAAAAAGAAGATTCGACATCATCTATGGATAGATGTAATGACGAATGCCCGAGCATGAGGTAATACGGCTCTTCTGTACCAATCTGTTCTTCAGGATAATAGCAGTATGTATCGACCCGAAAAACGGATTGTCCATCATACTGCGTAGGATTTTCTGCTAAATATTTAAATTCGTCGTACGTCATAACTGTATTATTATGACAGCTAGAGGCTCAACTATTTGCCCGAAATGATTAACGTTATTTTTGCTTGCTGAGTTGTCAGTGATTCATCAATAGCAAATCCACAGCAAATATTAATATTTGTGGATAGTTTGCTGATTACCTTTACTATAGAATCGCACTCTTTTATGGTTGCCATATCTCTACGGAGCCAGACCTGTATCAGTATATTGTAGATATCGTCGGTTTTCAACGGGATTTCTTTCAATGCAATCTTAAATGCATTGACAATACATTCAGTCCCTTCCGCAACTCCCGTTGACACGTAGTTCACTTTTTCTTTAGATAGAGCAGTCCTGACATCATCAACCTCAATATTGATAAACCCACACGTATTGATAACCTTGTCAATCTCGACAGTATCGCCGATTATGCGGTATTCTTCATAAGGGAATTTGTAAGGTTCTATTATCATACTTCAAGTCTTTTATAGTGTTTATCGCGTTGGTTTAGACTGTTCTTGAATTACAAGCTCTGCAGGTATGTATCTTTTTCGAATAATAGATATCTCCAGCCTAATTCACATATCCGGAAATCGTAGATAGCTTTAACCACGTTGACAGATACGCGTACTTTTATGTGAGGATAATTTTCCTTAAAATGGGCCAGAACGTCTATAATATAGGATATGGCGTGCTTTTCTGCCCACTCAGGTATATCCATTATTATGTCTACGTAATCCGAAGCCTCTGGTTCCATATCATTGAGAGCTTCTTGGATGGAATCCCTTAAGACCTTTTCTATATTGATATGCCTGAAATCGACACTGTCGCCAGAGTTACTAAATAAATCGTCTGGATCATCATAGAAAGAAAACGGATTATAGTACAATACTTCACACCAGTCTGCGTAGCGCCCGTCTGAGGGGCATCCGTTTGCCTTGACTTTATTCCGCAAGTAAGTCATCTGTGCGTTATGATAGTCTGCCGGGTAAGAAAATGGGAAGTACTGGCGCACACACTTTTGGTCATCGTTGACAAAACCCTCAATCACGGATTGTAGGTAATGATTTTCACCCATGAGAATCCAAAGACTCTTGTCCAAATGTAAAGACTTTACTCGCGGAGCTCTTTTGCAAGAAAAGACAACTCTATCAGGATACTCCCTATCGTCAGGCAGGAAGATTTGACGAGCTGCTTTTGCTTCTAATAATAGCTCTTTTTCTTCTTCCAATTCTTCATCTGTTAAGTATTGATCGAGATCTTCGTCGAAATCATAATCAAACCCATCACAAAGTGCATTGTCGATATTTTGGGACTCCAATGTTTCTGCCTGCTCTTTTAGTTTGCGTTCTCTATAATTTCGTTCACGCTCTATGTCTGCGCCGGAGGGATATTCGTCTATGTCCACGATATTGTCGATTTTTGCAAGGAGGGTGCGGGAACACCCTCCTTGCAAGACTGAATTATTCTGTTATGATCAGATGTCTGATGAATTCGGTATATTTACGGAGGGCTGCACGGCAATTCAAGAACGACTCGCGCGGCATCTCTGTTTCGTTGTAACTGTCGATACGTCTGGAGAGCAATTTGTCCATTGCAGAGAACATCTCGTTGATTTTATCTTCGTTCTTCGTTTTTACATACTGAGGCAAGAAGTCATGGAGAAGATCATATCCTGTTTTGCAGAAGAGCTTGCGGTTTACGCTCTTTATTCCGCTTATATACGAATCCATCGTCGTTTCTGACAAGCCATTGTCTATACCCCATAGGGAGAAACGGGTTTCAAGGAACAGATTGGCGGCTTTGAGGCGGGACGCTTCAATCTTTTCAGCAAGCACTTTCTTGTCGCCCTCGACTTTTTCAATCTGCTCATCATGGAATTTGATGAATTTGCGGAAAGTGCTTATCCAGTTACCGATTTCCTTACCTGATTCTCCGTATTCCTCTTTGCCCTCTTTTTCTGCCTGGCTTTTTTCATCAAGCAACAAACTTTCATATTCCTTGCAGAGAGCTTTTGCGGTTTGAAAGTCGGCTGCGTTCCATGCTTTTTTGAGGAGTGTCCAGAAGTCGTGGCTAAGATCTAAGATCCAGCTGTCTGCTTTATGCAACCAACGCATATAGTTTACCACGGAAGCTTCTGAGAGTTCTTTAGATTCTTTGAGCCATTCTTCAAACTCATTGCCAAAGAGAGGTACTTCTACGCCATCTCTTTCGCGCATTATCTCTCTATCAACTTCGTGCGCTATAGTAATTACATAATCGGCATATCCTTTGCTCATTGATGCTAATATTCTTTAATCCAGAGGGCTCAACGATGGATTAGGTTATTGTAATCTGACTTTCGTACTACCCGAAAGCGTAAGAGCCGCTTCTTCATCCCATTATCATAAGCAAGGATCAATAAGACGCTTTCGTGTTACGATTATATCGGTCCTTAGGTGCTTGGACTCGACGCTGCAAAATTATTAAATTCTTTATACGTTCCAAAACTTTTTCCATGACGGTCTTGGCCTAAACCGCTAAATGCCAACCTCTGCATATGCGCATTCGGCAGATATGTTCAAACCTCGTTTCTTTTTTTTGATGCGTTTTTAAACGTAACTTCCTGATATCAGTATTAAGCAAAATAGAATTCTTTCACAACCGTTTTTCAGGAAATGATGGATTGAAGAGTGAAGAATGGCCAAACCCAACAAATGTTAAACAAGGTTAATGTATTATATGGCTTTTCTTATCACCAGAAAATTGTATTCGGGTCAGCTTGATGGCTTGTTTGGCCGGAAGATGCTTTTTTGCTTTTTTGTAGAGATTGTTTTGCAGGAAATGATTTTTTGATTAATTTTGCTGCCGTAATCAGTTTTTCGGCATAAATAGTATGAACAATTGCTCTTACATACCCCAACGTTTCGCCCGGTCGATTGGCTCGGGTATGATGGCTATGGGTATGATGTGCATGATGGTTCAGCCGCCGTGCCGGGATTAGCTACGCAATATTCACACTCTAAATAGCAAACCGGCACCCCTAAAGGATGCCGGTTTTTTTATAAAAACTTAATGCAAAAACAAATATGGACTACACAAAACTCGGATTTGAAACACGACAGATTCACGCAGGTCTTGACCGCGACAATGCAAGCTGTTCTCGCGGAACTGCCATATACCCTACTGCCGCATATCGTTTTCCCACCTGTGAATACGCTGCCGGACTCTTCGAGCTATCTCAGCCGGGTAATATATACACCCGTCTGCAGAATCCCACTACATCGGCCTATGAAGAACGTGTGGCAGCGCTTTACGGAGGTTCGGGGGCGCTTGCGGTAGCATCGGGTATGTCGGCAATATTGATTGCCGTGACATCGCTTGCCGAAGCAGGCGACAATATCGTGGCATCTCCATACCTTTATGGAGGCACCTATAATCTATTCCGCCATACTCTCCGCAAGCTCGGAATCGAAGTCCGTGTCGCCACCGAAGCCACGGCTGAAGCTATCGGTGGGCTTATCGACGAGCGCACCCGCTGTGTTTTTGCTGAAAGTATGGGCAATCCTACCTGTGCTGTTCCCGACCTTGAAGCGATAGGCCGCACGGCCGCAGCCAAAGGTGTCCCTTTCATAGTAGATAACACCTTCGGAGCATGCGGATATTTGTGTAATCCGTTTGAATGGGGCGCTAACATAGTGGTTGACTCTGCCACGAAGTGGATTAACGGTCACGGCACAGCCATGGGAGGCATAATAGTCGATGGTGGCAATTTCGACTGGGGTAATGGTAAGTTTCCTGCTATCGACGGGCCATCAGAAGGATACCACGGACTTAATCTATACACAGCATTCGGCCGACAGGCATTCATTGTTAAATGCCGTGTTGACGGCCTGCGCGACCTTGGCGCTTCGCCATCGCCCTTCGACAGCTATCTGATGATGATCGGACTTGAAACGCTATCTCTCCGTGTGCGCCATCAGATAGAGTCTACACGGCGTCTTGCCGAATACCTCAGGGAACATTCCGCAGTAAAAAATGTAGCATACATAGGATTCGAGAATCACCCGTGGCATTCCAATGCTGCCCGTTTCTTCCGCGACGGAGCAGGCGCGGTACTGAATGTCGAACTGAATGGCACTCTTGAAAGCACGGTGCGATTCGTTGAAGCGCTACAGCTGGTGGCACATATGACTATGATAGGCGACTCGATATCTGTAGTAACCCATCCGGCATCGACCACGCATAAGCAGCTTTCCGAGTCCGATCTTGCCAAAGCGGGGGTCACCCCCACCCTGCTGCGCGTGTCTGCCGGGCTCGAAGACCCGGCAGACATCATAGCTGATTTCGACCAAGCATTCAAAGCCGCCGGTCTATGTTGAAATACGGATCCCCTGCTCCGTTCAGGCTTGAATCGGGCATAGAATTGCCCGATTTTGAAATTGCGTACCACACATATGGCACTCTGAACGAAAACCGTGACAATGTGGTATGGGTATGCCACGCCCTTACGGCAAACAGCGACGTGGCCGACTGGTGGCCACACACTGTTGTGGAAGGTGGATTTCTCGATCCGAACCGCTGGTTTGTGGTATGTGCCAATATAATAGGCTCGCATTACGGCACAACAGGCCCCCTTTCGATTAACCGTGCCACCAACGAGCCTTATTATAATGACTTTCCGGCATTCACAATCCGCGATATGGCCAAGGCGCACGCTCTCCTTGCCGATGCGCTGGGCATATGCCGTATCCACGCTCTGATAGGCAGCTCTGTCGGTGGTTTTCAGGCAATAGAGTGGGCCGTGGAAGAGCCTGAACGTTTCGAACGGCTCGTGCTGATAGCCACAGCGGCAAAAGCATCGCCATGGAGCATCGCTATCGATGAAACTCAGCGAATGGCTATATTCGCCGATTCAAGCTACGGACAGCACGATGCCTCTGCAGGCGCCGCCGGACTTGCCGCAGCACGCGCCATAGGGTTGCTGACTTATCGTGGAACAGATGGGTACAACCTTACTCAGCAAGATGCCGCAAACGGCGGAATGCTGCCGCCCGACAGTCACAGGGCATGCACGTACCAGAGGCATCAAGGCGACAAACTCGTGAAACGTTTCAACGCCTATTCATATGTGAAAATACTCGATGCTTTCGACACTCACGATGCAGGGCGCGGCCGGGGAGGCTTGGCCGCGGCACTCGAACGGATAAAGGCGCCGACTATGGTGGTGGGCATCTCTACCGACATTATTTTCACTCCGACAGAGATGCTTTCGCTCGCCGCAATGATTCCCCATGCGAGCTATTGCGAGATAGAATCCTCTTTTGGCCACGATGGCTTTTTGGTAGAACACGAACAACTCAACCGTATTCTAAAGAATTTCATATGACAGAACTCAATATCGGCCTATTCGGCCTCGGAACAGTAGGACAAGGCATATACCGGGTGTTGGAACGCGCCCGTAATGCCCATGCGTCGATAAGCCGCATATGTGTGCGGTCGCTCGCCAAAAAACGCGATATCGACATTCCGGCCAATATGCTCACCGATGATCCCGACGACATATTCAATGATTCCGCGATAAACCTTATTGTGGAAGTGGTAGATAATGCCGAAGCGTCGTGGAGGATAGTCCGCAGAGCCCTTGAGCAAGGTATTCCGGTGGTGAGCGGAAACAAGGCTATGATAGCCCGGCATCTGCCCGAACTCATAGCGCTACAGCGCAGAACGGGGGCTGCCCTGCTCTATGACGCATCGTCGTGCGGCTCCATACCTGTTATCCGCAATCTTGAGGAATATTACGACAACGACCTCCTCCTCGAAGTAAAAGGAATACTGAACGGCTCGTCAAACTACATATTATCGCGGGTGTTCGACCACGGCGAAGACTATGGTTATGCGCTAAAGCGCGCTCAGGAACTTGGTTTTGCAGAGGCCGATCCGAGTTTTGATATAAAAGGATTCGATTCGCTTTTCAAACTTGTCATAATCACGGTTCACGCTCTCGGCGTGTATGTTGACCCTGGCAGGGTCTTTACTTACGGCATATCCGCAATCTCCGATTTCGACATTAAGTATGCCAGGGAAAAAGGCGTGAAAATCAAACTTGTGGCGCAAGTCGTCAAACTTGACGATGATCGTTTCACGCTGTTCGTAATGCCGGAATTCGTATCGCCGGGGAAATACATATACAGCGTTGACGACGAATATAACGGCGTGGTTATTCGCGGAGAATGCTACGACCGCCAGTTTATGTTCGGCAAAGGTGCAGGAGGCCTGCCTACCGCATCATCAATACTCAGCGACGTGACTGCCCGTCTGCACAACTACAGGTATGAGTATAAAAAGATGAGCTACGAGGGGCGTCCGGCGTATACCACCGATGTGTCTTTGAGGATTTATCTGCGCCATAAAAATCCCGAAGTTCCATATGGCCTCAAGTTCGATAAGATACTTGAGCGATATATTTCGGACCATACATGTTATACCGTGGGCGACTTATCGCTTGCCGAACTGATGCTGCATCCCGAGCTGCTGTCAGACCCCGATGTGTTTATCTGCAACATTCCTCGTTTTTTTGAAAGCGACGATGATGGCTCGTTAAGCAATATTAACTAAATGCTGAGGAAATATTTGCGTATATTTGCAAAGTTTCTAAATTGACTGCCGTGATAACAAAATTAAGCCAAATAGTAGACGAAGCGCGCCAGAGAGGTGCGCGACGCCTCGCCGTAGCTTGTGCTGCCGACGCGCACACACTCGAAGCTGTGGCGGCCGCTGCTGCCGAAGGAATAGTTTCACCTATCCTTTACGGAAATAGCGACACGATAATTGATATCTGCAACCGCGAAGGCATTGATGCCTCGGGCTGGGAAATAATCAATGAAAAAAACGATAGTTCCGCCGTTCGTATGGCTGTGGCAGCCGTATCTTCCGGGAAGGCCGATGTTCTGATGAAGGGACTGATATCCACCGACGCATATATGCGTGGAATCCTCGATAAAGAATGCGGGCTGCTCCCTCCGAAAGGAATTCTGAGCCATGTGTCTGTCATAGAGCTTCCCGGCCGCGACCGACTGCTTACTGTGGCTGACGTTGCCGTTATACCTCAGCCGGATTTCAAACAGAAAACCACCCTCATACGATATTTGATTCAGACTGCCAAGACATTGGGCATAGACTGTCCCAAAGTTGCCTGCATCGCTCCGTCTGAGCAAGTACTGCCCTCTGTGCCCTCTTCTGTCGAAGCTTGCATTCTTTCCAAGATGGGCGACAGGGGCCAGTTTGGCAACGCCGTTATCGACGGGCCGCTCTCTCTTGATGTTGCATTATGGAAAGAGGCTGCCGAGATAAAGAAAGTAAAAGGTTCGACAGTGGCCGGTGCGGCTGATTGCCTCCTCTTCCCCAACATCGAATCAGGCAATGTGTTCTTCAAATCCGCCACCCACCTCGGAGGCTCCGAAATAGCCGCTATGGTTGTCGGCACGAAGGCTCCGTGCGTGCTTACATCGCGAGGCGACACACCTACCACAAAGCTATATTCAATCGCATTAGCATGCCTGTCGGCCAAATAAACTATGAAACACCGTATTTTGGCCATCAACCCCGGCTCAACTTCTACAAAAATTGCTGTTTATGACGACGGCAATCTGCTTTTCAAACAATCGATAGAACACAGCCGCGAGGAGCTTGAGCGTTTCCCGCACCTTCTCGACCAGTATGGCTGGCGCAAGGGGCTTATAGAGCAGGCGCTTAGGCGCCAAGGCATTGACTTGATGAGCCTTTCGGCCGTAATAGGCCGAGGAGGCATCATAAGTCCTGTCGAAAGCGGCGTTTACGAGGTTAACGACGAACTGCGCCACGACCTCGAAAACGCGCGTATGCAACATGCCTCAAACCTTGGCGGTCTGATAGCCCGCGACATTGCCGACGAAATAGGCGTCAAATCATTTATTGCCGACCCTGTTGTTGTCGACGAAATGATACCGTATGCCCGTATCAGCGGTGTTCCTGAGCTGCCTCGCGAGTCCATTTTCCATGCCTTGAACCAAAAGGCTATCGCTCGCCGCTTCTCCAAGGAATCAAACAAGAAATACGAGGATCTGAATCTCATCGTGTGCCATATGGGTGGCGGAATCACTATCAGCGCCCACCGCAAAGGACGTGTCATCGACACCACCAACGCCCTCGACGGCTGCGGCCCGTTCTCCCCTGAACGTTCAGGCTCGCTGCCTCCCGGCCCGTTGGTAAAACTTTGCTTTTCCGGCAAATATACCGAGAAGGAACTGCTGCGCCTTGTTCACGGCGCCGGTGGCCTGATGGCTCATCTTGGCACCACGTCCGTGCCCGAGGTGTTACAGCGCATCGACGACGGCGACCTGCATGCAATGCTCATACTCCGCGCCATGGTATATACCGTGGCAAAAGAGATTGGAGCAATGTCTACAGCGCTGAAAGGCGATGTGGACGCCATACTTCTGACCGGAGGCATGGCTCACAGCCAGCGTATAACGGACTTTGTGGCCGAACACGTCGAATTCATCGCTCCGATCTATGTATATCCCGGCGAAGACGAACTCCTGACGCTCGCTGAAAATGCCCTTGCCGCTATCACAGGCGAACGCGAAGTAAAAGTTTATCACAGCACCGAGCGAGAAGACCCGTCGGCAATAAACGACCGCCGACGCCCCTCGAAGCTGCGTGACATACTTTTGGCTGCAATCACCCCGACTATGCGCCCGGTTCCGTCGTTCAGCACATTACGGCAATATCTCCATATCCGATTCAAACGTTAAGTAAACAACCCGGAGCTTTTTATATAGAAATGCTCCGGGTGTTATTGTATCTTTAAACAACCTGTGCCAGCACGGTGTTTTGTTAAAAGATATAATCTTAACCAATTCCAGATGAAAGAACAAAAGACTCTCAACGGCTATCTTGCCCAGGCTATCCGCGACAACTGGGATACTCCTGCGCTTACCGATTTTCGCGGTATCACATACCAGTATCGGGATGTCGCACATAAAATAGCAAAACTACATATACTTTTTGACGAATCAGGCTTGAAGCCCGGCGACAAAATAGCATTCTGTGGCCGTAACTGTGCCGAATGGGCAATCGCCGTCCTAGCGTCGCTTACCTATGGGACTGTCGCCGTGCCGATACTGCACGATTTTAAGCCCGATAATATCCATCATCTGGTAAATCATAGCGAGAGCCGTCTTTTTTTCGCTGATGCTGCGACATGGGATAATCTCGACCCCGACACAATGGGGAAATTGGACGGAGCCGTGCTTATAAACGATTACTCGCTATTGCTGAGCCGAAATAAGAAGCTTACCAAGGCGCGCGAAAATCTAAACCGCCTTTTTGGCGAACGCTATCCCGAAAGATTCAGCGCCGCAGATGTTTCGTATCCCGAATACGAAGGAAGCCAGTTGGCTCTGATCAATTACACATCAGGTTCAACAGGATTCTCAAAAGGAGTGATGCTGAGCTATGGCAACCTGTGGAGCAATCTCCAGTTCTGCATCGACGGCCTAACCTTCCTTAAAGCTGGCGACGGAATGGTGTCGATGTTGCCGCTCGCACATATGTACGGGCTTATGGTGGAATTTATACACACTTTTGCCAAAGGCTGCCACATATACTTCCTCACCCGCACTCCCTCGCCGCAAATCATCATGGAGGCGTTCGCCCAAGTTCGCCCGAAACTGATTGTGGCCGTGCCTCTGATTATTGAAAAGATAGTCAAAACCCGCATATTCCCCCTGCTCGAAAAGCCGCTTATGAAGCTGGCCATGCACCTGCCGTTCGTTGACAACAAGCTCCTCGAAAAAATCAAAGAGCAGCTTGAAAAAGCTTTCGGCGGACAGCTCAAGGAGATAATAATAGGCGGAGCCGGTCTTAACGCCGATGTGGAAGCTTTTTTAAGAAGAATCAAATTCCCGTTCACAGTCGGATACGGAATGACGGAGTGCGGCCCCCTCATAGGGTATTGCCCATGGGACAAACAGAGGCCTGCCTCATGCGGCTTGCTCGCGCCCCGTATGGAAGGACGAGTTGACACCGACGACCCGGAGAAAACGCCGGGAGTGCTGTGGGTACGCGGAGCGAACGTAATGCTCGGCTATTACAAAAACCCTGAAGCCACAGAGGCTGTGATGGGAGCTGATGGCTGGATGAATACCGGCGATATATGCAATATCGATGCCGACGGCTACCTGTATATTCGCGGACGGGATAAAAATATGATTCTCGGCCCTTCGGGACAGAACATATATCCTGAAGAAATCGAACAAAAGCTCAATAATATGCCATATGTGGCCGAGTCTATAATAATCGGAAACGACGGTCGCCTTACCGCGCTTATATATCCCGACATAGAAAATGCCGGAAAGCAAGGCATCGCAGAGAGCGAACTGCAGAAGATGATGCAGGAAAACATAAGCGCCCTTAACAAAGAACTACCGTCGTATTCGCAAATATCCGGCTTGAAAATCTTCCACGAAGAATTTGAAAAAACACCCAAACGCTCAATCAAGCGTTATCTGTATCAGTGATGAATCAAATAGAGAATACAGTAAAATTCGTTGAAGAAGCTGCCGCAAAAATACTTGCAGGCATTACTCTTGACGAATCCACATTATATGCTCTCTCCGAAATAGACACAGAGGAAGGCCGTGCAGCCATAATACAGGCCGCAAAAAAAATAAGCAACTCAATGTGTCCCCGCAAATTCGACACCTGCTCGATTGTAAACGCTCGATCGGGCAAATGTTCGGAAAATTGCAAATGGTGTGCCCAGTCGGCTCACTTCGACACCGGCTGTGAGAGTTACGCTCTTGTCGATGAGCAAGAGGCTCGTTCTGCAGCAAGATATAATGCGGAGCGCGGTGTTGGGCGTCTGTCGCTTGTGGCAAGCGGCCGTTCTGTCCGAGGCAAAGCCCTCGGCTCACTGTGCGATATGCTGAAACTCATCAAAGAAAACGACGGAATTGACACTTGTGCCTCATTAGGGCTTCTTGACGAGGGCGAATTGCAACAACTATGGGACTCGGGCGTGCACCGCTACCATTGCAATCTCGAAACTGCGCCATCATACTTTCCGTCGTTATGCACCACGCATACGCAGGCCGACAAACTCGCCACTATCTCCGCCGCAAAAAAAATCGGATTCGAGATATGTTCAGGCGGTATAATCGGTATGGGCGAAACACGGAGGCAACGTATGGAGCTTGCCATAGTGCTCAGACAGATATCACCCTGCTCTATCCCCATAAACATACTTAGCCCCATACCGGGAACGCCGCTGGAAAACACGCCTTTGATTTCAGAAGACGAAGTGCTGTTGACCATCGCGCTATTCCGCTTCGCGCACCCGTCTGTGCAGCTAAGATTTGCAGGAGGACGTGCGCGTATGAGCAAAAAGGCCCAGAAAGAAGCTATGGAGATAGGCATAAACGGTGCTATCGTAGGCGATTTGCTCACCACCCTTGGCTCGACCATCGCAGAAGATCGAGCTTTATGTGAAGAGGCAGGCTATGAATGGTGATTATATATTGAGCAAGGCCAGAGCCAAAGAATTTGCGTCGCTCGATGATGCAAAGGGGCGCGAACGCTCCGGCATGTTTGTGGCAGAAGGTCGCAAATGTGTGGAAACCCTGCTTCAAGCCGGGTTTAGGGCGAGATACCTTTTTGCTGATTCAGAATCAGGTATTCTCGAAATTTCAGGCTGTGATACTATTCTTGTGAAAAAAGGAGTTCTCAGGCAGATTACCCGCTTGACTGCAACCCCTCAGATAATAGCTTTTTTCGAGCTTCCGGAAACTACCGCACCTCCCGCTCCTGATGTGGCGGCAAACGGACTTGTGCTCGCTCTCGACAGAATACAGGATCCCGGCAACCTCGGCACCATACTGCGCACATGCGACTGGATGGGAATACGCACCGTTGTAGCCTCTGTCGGAACTGCCGATGTTTTCAATCCCAAGGTTGTGCAAGCCTCTATGGGGGCTATAGCATCAGTATCGGTATATTATACCGATCTCGCTGAATGGTTGAAGCGTTTACCGGCTGAAGTACCTGTATTCGGCACTTATCTTGACGGTAAAAACATATACACAGAGCCTTTGTCCGGCAAAGGAGTGCTTGTCATGGGCAATGAAGGCAGGGGAATATCCGAGGAAACGACCCAGTACATCAACAGAAAACTGTATATCCCGCCGTTCGGCGTCGAAGCGCCTGCAAGCGAAAGCCTTAATGTGGCCACAGCCACGGCCATAGCACTTTCACAATTCCGACAAAGGCAATTCAATGGCTAAAACCAAGCAAAAAACAATGTGGTTCTGCTCGTCGTGCGGAGCCGACTCTGCCAAGTGGACAGGCCGCTGCCCAGCTTGTGGAGAATGGAACACCATGGTCGAAGAAAAAGTGCTTGCTGCCACAAGTCCTTCAGCCACATCGCGCAGCGGCAGAGAAAAGGCCGTGCCTCGCGCTGTCAACGACATCAAGGCTATCGACGAGCCGCGCATACCAATGCCAAGCAACGAGCTGAATCGTGTGCTTGGAGGAGGACTCGTAAAAGGCTCCATAGTGCTGCTCGGAGGAGAACCGGGAGTGGGAAAGTCCACGCTCGTATTGCAGAATCTGCTTTCCATACGTTCTCGCAGAATACTGTATGTGTCGGGCGAGGAAAGCCCGACACAACTCAAGCTCCGTGCCGACCGTATTGGCCGGGGAAGCGACAATGTGTTCATAGTCGGAGAAACATCGCTTGAAAATATATTTTCCCATATCGATGATATAAAGCCTGAGATACTCGTTGTAGACTCTATCCAGACCATTGCGTCAGACACCCTCGAGTCTTCGGCCGGAAGCGTGGGCCAGGTGCGTGAATGTGCGGCCGCGTTGCTGCGCTACGCCAAAGAAAGCGGAGTGCCGGTCCTTCTTATCGGCCATATAACCAAAGAAGGCTCTCTCGCAGGACCGAAAGTGCTTGAGCACATAGTCGATGCCGTACTGCAATTCGAAGGTGACCGACAATATATGTACCGCCTCTTGCGCGCTACCAAGAATCGATTCGGCAGCACGTCCGAACTTGGCATCTACGAGATGCAGCGCTCAGGACTCCGCGAGGTGTCAAACCCGTCGGAAATGCTTGTGAGCACCGGCGGCGAGGAACTTTCAGGAGTAGCCGTGGGCGTGACTCTCGAAGGGATAAGACCGTTCCTGATAGAGGTTCAGGCATTGGTCAGCTCTGCGGCATATGGTACGCCGCAGAGGTCTGTCACAGGCTTTGATGCCAAGCGTATGAATATGCTTTTGGCTGTATTGGAAAAGAGAGTCGGCTTCAAACTGGGGCAGAAAGACGTGTTTCTGAACATAGCCGGCGGCCTGAAAGTGAACGACCCGGCACTTGACCTCGGAGTTATATCAGCCATATTGTCGAGCAATGTGGACATGGCCATACCCAGAGGCTGGTGTATGGCAGGCGAAGTGGGTCTTACCGGCGAAATACGCCCGGTGACACGTCTTGAAAAGCGAATAACCGAGGCCGAAAAACTTGGTATGAGCGATATGCTGATACCTTCCGCGCCTATAAAAGGCTTCGACACGTCCAAGCTCAGCATCAGACTCCACCACGTATCGAAAGTGGCAGATGCCTTCCGCGAACTGTTCGGCTAATCGTGGTGATACGGCTCGCCACGCTGTATGGTACCGGCACGGTATATCTGTTCGCAAAGGAACAGACGTACGAGCTCGTGCGGGAAAGTCATTTTTGACAAGGACAACATAGCGTCAGAGCGGTCGTATACCTCTTTGCTGAATCCATATGGGCCTCCCACGGCCAAAATCAGGTTGCGCGGCAGTTCTACGGCCTTCCGCGCAAGAAAATCGGAAAATTCCCGCGAGCCGTATTGACGGCCTCGCTCGTCAAGCAACAACAAGAAATCGCCCGGAGCAACCTCCGCGAGTAATTTGGCGCCTTCAAGACTCTTTTGACGTTCGGCAGCTCCTGGTGAACGTACGTCGGCAACATTGACAATGCTGAACGGCCAATAATGCCCTATTCTTTTGGCATACATATCTATAGCGGAGGCAATTGCCGAATCGCGAACGCCGCCGACACATACAAGTTTGATTTTCATATTCAAAGATACGAATAAGTCGAGCGCAAAACCAAATATTCTTATGTTTTTGTTGTGCGCATGTATCAGAAAGAGGCATTATCCGCATTATTGGTAGCCTCTAAGGTAATTTTGGTATGTATATTAGCATTTTAGTTAGTATTTTTGCACCGTAAACCAATCTGCATTTATGAAAAAGGGATTCATATCGATAACTACGCTGTTAATACCTGTATTTGCTTGTGCGGCAGAGCCTGCCGACTCTGTGTCCATGCTTGAGGAGATAGTGGTGACAGGCTCCAACAAGGCTGTCGACGCTCGCCTCATGCCCTACACCGTCACTGTTGTCACGGCCAAGGATCTTGAAAATTCAGGGCAGACGCAGCTTTTATCCGTTTTATCAGGACAAGTGCCGAGTTTGTTTGTGACACAGCGTGGCATACTCGGATTTACAGTAGGAAGCAATGGCGGAGCCGGACACATAAAATTGCGCGGCATCGGAGGCGACAGGGCAAGCGCTGTGCTTATGATGCTCGACGGACAGCCCCAGTTTGCAGGCATATACTCCCACCACGTTGCCGATTTCTATAATAAAGAGTATGTAGAGCGTGTTGAAGTACTTCGCGGCCCGGCGTCGGTTCTTTACGGCTCGAATGCTATGGCAGGGACAATCAACGTCATTACAAAACAGGCAAAATCCGACGGCGTTCATGCCACCCTTACTTCCCAATACGGTCCGTACAACACTTGGCAGACATCGTTGACATGTACTGTACGCCACGGTCGGCTGTCGGCTCTTGCTTCGTTATCATACGACAGGACTGACGGAAATATCGACGGGCTCGATTTCAAACAAGGCGGAGGATACGCTAAAATCGGTTACGAGTTCAGCACCCATTGGAAGGCATACGCAGATTATGCCCTTACCAATTTCAAAGCCCACGACCCGGTATATCCCACATTGTCGAACCCTGAATCGACCGATGTGTACTACCAAAGCATCACACGAGGCGAAGCTTCCGTGGCTGCCTCGAACTACTATGGCACTACCGATGGAACAATTCGGGCATACTACAGCTACGGCAACCATTATATTGATGATCCAAGGCATTTCCACAGCCTTGACGACAGATTCGGCGTGATGGCGTTTCAGAATTTTACACCGTGGTGCGGGGCAGCTGTCACAGCCGGGTTTGATTTTAATACTTATTCAGGCGAAATACCTGTAAGCGGAGGCAACAATCATACCGAAGGTTCTATGTCGACCATTGCGCGCAAGCATATCACAGAGTACTCGCCCTATCTGACATATTCCCAAATCATTGCCAATGGTCTGCTAACCCTCAACGGCGGTTTGCGAATGGCCAACAGCTCGATGTTTGACACACGCTGGATTCCTCAGGCCGGTTTTGCCATTAACCTGCCTGCCGACTTTACCATAAAGGCATCTGCCGCTTCCGGCTACCGCAATCCCTCTTTCCGTGAACTGTATTTATACCGAATGGCTAATCCCGACCTCGAGCCGGAGCGAATGTGGAATTACGAGATTTCAGCAGGGCGCCGCTTTGGCTCATATCTTGCCATAGACCTCACAGCATACTACAGCAAAGGCGACAACCTTATTCAGACAGTCGATATGAAAAATGTCAACACAGGGCGTTTCATCAATAAAGGCATCGAATTGTCTGCACGCAGCTATCTCTTGCCGAACCTCAATGTAACATCCACATACAGCTACCTGCACAGTTCTCTTGACAATCTCACAGGAGCGCCGCGCCATCAGTACTATCTCGGAGCCGACTGGAAAGCTCTTGAATGGCTTGGAGTGCACGCCGACTTAAAAGGCACTGCCGACCTGTACGTTGCCGAAGGAATCAAGCGCCAAAGCTATGCCCTGCTCAATCTCAAACTTGATTTCAAGGTATGGAAATATCTGACACTTTTCGCACGCCTTGAGAACATATGTGACGCCCAATATACAATTAACCGAGGATACGAAATGCCCGGCTTCACTGCAATGGGCGGATTCAAAGCATCATTTTAAACAACAATAATATGAAAAAGACCATTTTAGCCATTATCGCATCAGGAATAGCAATTTCTATCGCCTCGTGCGGAGGCCAGAAAGCCGGAGCCGAGAACAGCTCGGCCGAAAACGACTCGCTGGCCGCTCTTCCGACAGTGTACTACATCAAGGACATCACCCCTGAAAATCTCGTGCGCATCTATGAAGCTCTCGGCCGCCCGGCTGAAGGCAATGTCGCCGTTAAAATATCCACGGGAGAGTCTACCCAGTCAAATCAGCTCGCCCCTGCACTTATCGAGCCGCTCGTAAGCAAGATTAACGGTACCCTCGTAGAATGCAACACCGCATACGAAGGAAACCGAAACACCACCGAAAAGCACCTTAAAGCCATTGAGGAGCATGGATATACTGCAATAGCCAAAGTAGACATAATGGACGCTGACGGCGATACCATACTGCCTGTGGCAAACGGCAAGCATCTGAAGCACGACATCGTAGGAAAGCATTACACCGATTACGACTTCACAGTGGTACTTTCTCACTTCAAAGGCCACCAGATGGGTGGTTTCGGCGGAGCGCTCAAAAACATATCGATAGGCATAGCGTCAAGCAACGGCAAGGCATATATCCACTCTGCCGGAAAAACAGCCAATGCTGCCGAAATATGGAGTAACATTGCCGAGCAGGACGACTTCCTCGAAGCTATGGCCGAAGCATCAAAAGCAATCATAGACCATGCCGACGGCAAGATTTTGTATATCAACGTGGCAAACAACCTGTCGGTGGATTGCGACTGCAACGGCAATCCCGAGCCGGCACAAATGGGCGATCTGGGCATACTGGCGTCGCTCGATCCTGTGGCGCTTGACCGCGCCTGTGTTGATATGGTCGAGGCATCTCCCGACCACGGCAAGGTTCACCTTATAGAGCGCATCGATTCGCGACATGGACGCCATATCTTGGAGCACGCTGAAAAAATAGGCTTAGGCTCTCAGACGTACAAGCTTGTGACAATTGAATAATATACACCACTTGAAGTATGGGACGCCTCGCGCAGGCGTCCCATACTTTTTTATAACATTTATTAACCATATGCGATGCAAGATTAAATACCTCCATTGATTGTTATATAGGCAGAGGCCATAACTATGGCCTCAAAAAATATGAACTTCAAATAATATAAGAGCAAAGAACAGACATTTATGAAAAAGTTATACATCGGACTATTTGGCAGCGCGCTGCTGCTGTCCTCGTGTGGCTCTGTCAAGAACTCGGCCACCCTCTCCGACCTCAACGGTGAATGGAATATTGTAGAAATAGACGGCACTCCGCTTACAACCAAGGCTGGCGGCCGACAGGCTTTTATCGGCTTCGACACCAATTCCGGCAAGATATACGGAAACAGCGGTTGCAACAGTATGACATCTTCGTTAGACCTTGCATCGGCTCCCGGTAAAATCGACTTCGGCAAAATGGCCAGCACCATGATGGCTTGTCCCGATATGGAAAACGAGCAGAAGGTTCTTGGCGCACTGGCAAAGGTCGATCAGTACCGCAAGGACGGTGACAATATGATTGTCCTCTACGATTCGTCCGACAACACCACTATAACACTTAAAAAGAGGTTTGAGGTAATGCCCTATTCCGAGCTTCAGGGAAAATGGATGATCACATCCGTGTTCAACAACCCTATACCGTCTGAAATCGAAAATCACCCCTATCTGGCTTTCGATACAGAAAACAATCGGGTCCACGGACAGCTTGCATGCAACAATTTCAATGCGTCAATCGTCCGCCCCGAAGGCAACGCATCGGCGATATCCATCACTCAGGGTGCCACCACACGTATGATGTGCCCGGATATGGAAACTGAAAGCAGTATACTCTCTGCAATAAACAACATAAAGACTTTCGGACGAATCGACAAAAATACAATTGCGTTCTTCTCCGCCGATGGCGAACAGCTCCTCACTCTTACCAAAAGTGCCGAATAATTAAACCTTTTTATAAATAAAGACGTCGACGACCGGCTTCCACAAAGAGGCCGGTCGTCGAATTATTTTGTTACCGTTATTTAAATTGCGGCGAAAAATTCTGTTCTGAGCGCGGTATTCTCAGAGAAAACCCCGTTATAGTGCATAGTGGTTGTAGATGAGTGCTGTTTCTCGACACCCCTCATCTTCATACATAGATGTTCGCCTTCACATACCACAATCACACCCTTGGCACCAAGCGACTCACGAACAGCCTCGCATATCTGGGCTGTGAATCGCTCCTGTACCTGCAAGCGCCGCGCATATACATTGACAAGGCGTGCGAGTTTGCTCAGACCTACTATCTTCCCGTCCGGCACATAGCCTATCGATACTTTTCCGAAAAAAGGCAATATATGATGCTCGCACATAGAGTAAAACTCAATGTCCTTTACCACTATGAGTTGCGAGCCTTCGTGCTCGAACAATGCCTGCTCCATCACGGAGCGAGGTTCTGCGCGATAGCCTGAAGTAAGAAACCACAATGCTTTGGCGGCTCTCTGCGGGGTTTTGACAAGGCCCTCTCGCGAAGGGTCTTCCCCGAGCAGACCGATGATGCTGTCGATGTGGCGCGCTATCTCGTCGATACGCTCATTGTCTGTCATAGGTCTTAATCGTATATGTTAATTTTGTCGCGTACAATACGCAGATGCGACGACAGCGACGGAAATGCCTCGCGAATCTCGGCCATAGCGGCTTCGGCTTCGCCTCGAGTGCGAAAATCTCCTACCTTGACTCTCCAGTATGGCGAGTTGAATGTCATATATGTGCGATATTGCGGAAAGGCACTCGCAACACGGCCTTGACTCGCTTTGGCCTGCGAACGGGCTGTGCGAGGGTTATTGTCGTCAAAAACCTGCACGCGGTACCCCGCGCGCGAAGACGACGGCTGTGTCGCAGCATTGCTGTCAGAATCTTCACGCAACTCTTCAGGGCTAACATGCCTTATCAGCAGTTTGGCTAATGATTCCGGTTGCGACACCGTTATGTTGCCTGAAGAATTTATGGCGTCAATAATTGAAACCACACTATCGGCAGGAGCTTCCTGCGCCGACACCGAAAACGATGCCGGCAAGCAGGAGGCTATAGCCAATATGTAGGAGCAGAGTTTCACTGAATTAATCAGAATGCTTTCACGATACCCATAAAGTCGGCGCACTTCAGAGCAGCACCGCCAATAAGGCCACCGTCAACGTTGGGTTTTGCGAAGAGTTCGGCTGCATTCGAAGGCTTGCAGCTACCACCGTACAGGATAGAGGTGTTGTCAGCTACTTCGTTGCCGTATTTCTCAGCGATTACGTTGCGGATAAAGGCGTGCATGTCTTCGGCCTGCTCGGCTGTGGCGGTCTTGCCTGTGCCGATGGCCCACACGGGGTCGTATGCAAGTATGATTTTGCCGAAATCTTCAGCATTGAGGTTGAAAAGACCTTCTACTATCTGGGTCTTCACAACATCGTTGAAAGTTCCGTTTTCGCGTTCTTCGAGAACTTCGCCGATGCAGAAGATGGGGCTGAGGCCGTTTTCAAGAGCCAAAGCTACTTTTTCGCGAAGTGTTTCGGAGGTTTCGCCGTAGTACTGGCGGCGTTCGCTGTGACCGAGAATCACATATTTGGCACCTGTCGAAGCTACCATAGGAGCGGAAACTTCGCCGGTGTATGCGCCGGATTTGTGGTCGGCGCAGTTTTCAGCACCAAGGCCGAGCACGCTGCTGTCGATGGCTGCTGCCACGGAGCAAAGATGGGTGAAAGGTACGCAGACAATAACGTCGCAATTAGCTTTTTCTGCCTTGAGGGCTTCGTTAACTTCCTTGGCAAGGGCAACACCTTCGGGAACGGTGGTGTTCATCTTCCAGTTGCCGGCAACGATGTTTTTTCTCATTATTCTATGGAAATTATATAGTGTTTTTGTTGTAGAGCTACAAAGTTACGCATTTTTTAGCTTTTACGAGGCATAAACAAGCGCAAGATTTTAGGAGATTGCCCTAAAAGATAGATTATAAGCATACTGGCCATATATATACATAGAGCCGTGGTATGTATTCGGCCGTCATCGACAGGTCTGATTTCAGACAGGACATTGCTGTCGTCGCCGTCTTCTATCAGCTCAGGATCCAAGGACGACAAGGTGCGTTTCCATATTATCTTCCCGTCCCGGGTCATAACCAACGACGCCACCCCGCGTGAGATCATCTTAAGCGACACGGGATCTGCCGAATAGACGTCAAAATCAGGTCTTACCCAGTCTTTCCATTCTTCGAGTGTGTCGCCGAACGAACCGACCACGGCAATCAGCTCCACTCCCCTCTTCCGACCGTAATCTGCAACAGAGTTGACAAAGTGCGAGCGCGACAAAAACTGCATATTCGGGTCCGGGACAATAAGGAAAAGCTGCTCTCCCTCGGAATTTACTATATATTCCGACACTTCTTCGCCATCACTGTCGAACACGCTGCAAGACGCATCTTCGGATTGGCCTCCGGCTTCTGCGTCAACAAAGACCCAGGTGCTGTCGGGAATATTGTCGAGTGTGAAATTGCGGCGTTCGCCGTTTTTTTCGTATGTGAAATATGTGTCTGCTCCGTAGTCGGCAGGATGAAACATCTGCGTGCCAAGCTTGAACGGTCGGAAATCAACTACCGGCTGGGTGTTGTACCCCACAAATGCGAGGAAGAAGGGGAAAAGAAGCGACACACTTATGGCAAGCCATTGAACCGGTGCAGGGACAAGACCGGCAACAGAACGGTTGTATGCGGCAAGATAAACGATAAGAGCCGTCAAAACTATGTTTTTGGCGAAAGTAAACCAGTTGGAAACTATTATAAAATCGCCAAAACAGCCACAATCGGCCACAGGGTCGGCCACAGCTATATAAAGCGTAAGAGGAAGCATCAGCACCATAAACGCGGCGGCAGTCCACACAGAGAATCGTTTCATAGCGCCTATGGCTATGAGTACGCCTGTGCAGAACTCTATAGAGGCTACCGACACGCAGGCAGCCACTATCAGTTCGGCAGGCAGGGACCAGTCCCATACGGCAAGGTACTCGCCCGTCTTGATAACAAATCCCCACGGGTCGATTGCCTTGGCCCACCCGGCTATTGCGAATGTGGCACCAACGACAAGGCGCGACAACCATACGGCAGCGCGCCTCAATCTCATTCTATTTTGCAGGCTCAGACTCATCTGTAAGCTTTATTATACCGAACACAGCATAGTTTATCATATCGAAATAATTCGCATCTATGCCTTCCGACACCTTGGTGCGACCACGATGGTCTTCAATCTCTTTGGTCCGCTCTATCTTGGCAAGAATAAGATCGACATAGGAAAGCACGCGCATTCCCCGCCACGCTTCGTCGTAATCGTGGTTTTTGGCAATCATAAGCTTCATTGCGCAGGCTGCCACTTCGTCGTATAGCTCCATAGCCTTGGCATTATCGATATCCTTGTGGTCCGCGAATCCGAGTTGAAGCTGTATTATCCCCACGATTCCATAATTCACAATCGCTATAAATTCAGGCAGTATTCCCTCTCCCACGGCCGACACGCCCTTTATCTGAAGCGAGCGTATACGCTTGGCCTTTATAAAGAGCTGGTCTGTGAGGGCTTCGGGCCTCAATATGCGCCATGATGGGCCGTAGTCCTGTAATTTGGCCTCAAAAACAGAACGACACCGGATCAATGCGGCTGAAAACTGTGCGTTGGTATCTTTCATAAATGTGTTGTTTGCGAAAGGAGCCGAGCCTGTCAGGCCCGGCTCCCGGATTTTGTCAATCTGTAGATTATTGGTATGTCATACGTTTTTTCACGTCGTTGAGCTTGGCTTCGTCGTGAAGATTGTAGTATACATTTTCAAGATATTTGAGAATGTCGCCGTTGTCCTGATCGATAGCGTAAGCCTGCTCGAGAATTTCGGCAGCTTCTTTGAAAAGGGGCTCGATTTTCTCGGCGAAATACTGCTCGTATTCTTTCTGAGTAATAGGAGCGCTGTCGTTCAGAGCATAAGCGCTTTCGCAAAGCTGGCGGCCGTAGTTGTAGAGAGCCTGAGCGTTCTTGGAATCAAGTTCGATGGCTTTTTTGTATGCTGCAAGAGCTTCGGGGCGCTTTTCGGTGTTTTCGTAAAGCACACCCTGGATCACATAGTACTGCGCTTTTGAAGGATCCTTGGCGATGGCGTCGTTTATTACGCTGAAAGCCTTGTCGTAGTTCTTAGCCTGAAGGTAGTAGTTAACAACTTGGCCCATGTACATCGGATCCTCGTTGCCATAAAGGGGAAGAGCCTCTTCGGCAAGTGCGAGAACGGCTTCCTCATTCTTGGCGCCGGACGCAACAGCTATTGCGTAATCATAGAGCTGCTTCTTGGTGTAGCCTTTAGATTTGGCGAGCAGGAAAGCTTCGAGAGCCTTGTCGAGTTTGTCGCCCTGCCAAGCTGCCAGAGCCTGATTGAAAGCGATTTCACCGAAGATGCTGTCGGCAGGAATATTGGAGATTTTTTCGCGTACAGCAGGGATTTCGGGCAGTGCGTTGAACAAAGCCCAGCAGCGGTATGCGCCGTCAAAATCCTTGGCATTGTAGAGATCGGCACCGGCAGAGGTATAGTCGGTGAAGTGGCCTGCGAGCAAACCAATCATCTCTTTGGAGTATTTGGGCTTTACCTTGCCTTTGGCGTCAGGAACAGAGTCAAGCGGGAATGCCTTCTCGAACATATCGTAGCCCTGGAGGAGGAGCTTGCCCATCTTCACTTCGTCGCCTTCTTTAAGCTTGTTGAAGGATTTGAGGCCGAGGAGCTTGTCGTATTCTGCGAACGACGCCTTGCCGGGAATGAAGTAGGTCTGAGCCATCTGGGCTGTTGCCGGGTCGCTGAAGGCCGGTGTAATGATAGTTACAACCTTAGCGGCTTCTTCGCCACCTTTCATGGCACGTTCGGCTTCTTTCACCACGCTAACCTGTGCGCTTGCAGAGGCTGCCACAGCGAGGCTGAGAGCGAGGAAACTAATTTTCTTCATCTTAAGGTGTTTATGTTTGTGTAAAGTTAATTCAATCTTCATTTTCTTCAACGCCTGCCTCTGTATCCTCGTCGGCTTCATCAAGCTCTACTTCGGCTTCAAGAGCGAGTTCGGGGAGTTCTTCTGCATCAGCCGCTATTGCAACTGCCTCTTCTTCGGGGTCGGCATCGACACAACATACAGAAGCTATTGAGTCGCCACGCTTTTCGAGGTTGATAATGCGCACGCCCTGTGTGGCGCGGCCCATCACCCTTATGTCGGCAACGTGGATACGGATTGCGACACCGCTCTTATTTATAATCATCAAATCGTTATCATCGTTAACGCTTTTGAATGCAATAAGTTCGCCTGTCTTGTCCGTAATATTCATAGTCTTGACACCCTTGGCGCCTCTGCGGGTTATTCGGTACGCGTCAAGTAGAGAGCGCTTTCCGAAGCCGTTCTGCGACAGCGTCATGACCGTGTTCTCGGTATTTTCGGGCATGGCAATCAGTCCGACAACTTCGTCGTCTGTTCCTTCGTCGATGCGCATACCGCGAACACCGGTGCTCACGCGGCCCATGGCACGCAGCTGGTCCTCGTGGAATCGGATGGTGCGTCCGTGGCGGTTCGACATCAGAATCTCGCAATTGCCGTCGGTAAGTTCCACGCCTACCAGACTGTCGCCTTCGCGGATTATGAGCGCTTTTTTACCCTTGGCCATTACGCGGGCATATTCTGTGAGCGATGTCTTCTTGATTATGCCGTTGCGTGTTGCGAAGACCAGATAGTGACTTGACGTAAATTCGGGATCGTCAAGCTGGCGGCAGGCTATGTACGCATTCACGCTGTCGCCCTGCTCGATATTGAGCAGGTTCTGAAGAGCGCGTCCCTTGCTGTTTTTGCTTCCCTCGGGCAGTTCGTACACACGCATTTTGTATACGAGGCCGCGGTCGGTAAAGAACAGCATGGTATTGTGCATCGATGCCGTGTATATGTGCTCGATAAAGTCACCGTCGCGCGTGTCTGTGCCTTTGGCGCCTACTCCGCCACGGTTCTGAGCCCGGAATTCTCCAAGCGGTGTGCGCTTGATATAGCCGAGATGCGATATAGTGATAATCATATCGTCATCGGCATAGAAATCCTCGGCATTGAATGTGCCTGCCGTGTAGTCAATTGCGGTGCGGCGGGCATCGCCGTACTTATTGCTTATCTCGCGCAACTCGCTCTCGATAAGCGCACGCAGCACATTGGGATCATTAAGTATCAGAAGCAGTTCGTCTATGCGGGCGTGGATTGCGTCGAGGTCGCGCTGCAGCTCCTCTATGGCAAGGCCGGTAAGAGCACGCAGACGCATATCGACGATGGCCTGAGTCTGCATGTCGGTGAGTCCGAAGCGTGCTGCGAGGGTGTTGCGAGCCTCTTCCGCTGTCTTGGACGCCTTGATTATGGCAATTACCTCGTCGATGTTCTGAACGGCTATCATCAAGCCCTCAAGGATATGAGCGCGTTCGCGGGCTTTCTTAAGCTCAAATTCCGTACGGCGTGTAACTACCTCGTGACGGTGGTCGATGAATGCCTGAAGTATTTCTTTGAGATTGAGCGTGCGCGGGCGACCATTGACGAGAGCCACATTGTTGACGCTGAACGACGACTGCATTGCAGTGAGCTTGTACAGCTTGTTGAGAACCACGTTTGCGTTCGCATCACTTTTGAGTGTGATAACAATGCGCATACCGTCGCGGTCGCTTTCGTCGTTTATGTTGGAAATGCCGTCAAGACGTTTGTCAACCACCAGGTCGGCGATGTTCTTGATAAGTTCGGCACGGTTCACGCCATACGGTATTTCTGTAACCACTATAAGCTCGTGGTCGGCTTTCTGCTCTATCTCAGCTTTCGCGCGAATCACGACACGGCCGCGGCCTGTTTCGTATGCTTCGCGCACACCATCGTAACCATAGATTATGCCGCCGGTAGGAAAGTCGGGGGCTGTGATAATCTTCGACAGCTCGCTTATTTCGAGTTCGGGATTCTCAAGCAACGCTATGCACGCGTCGATTGACTCCTTCAGGTTGTGAGGCGGCATATTCGTCGCCATACCAACGGCAATACCCGCCGCTCCGTTTACCAACAGGTTGGGGAAACGCGTTGGCAGCACAACCGGCTCCTTGCGGGAGTTGTCATAGTTCGGCTGGAAGTCTACCGTGTCTGCCTCGATGTCGCGCAGCATCTCTTCTCCAAGGGGATCAAGGCGCACTTCGGTATAACGCATTGCTGCGGGCGAGTCGCCGTCGATAGAGCCGAAGTTGCCGTGGCCGTCAATAAGCGTGTGGCGCATCGACCACCATTGTGCCATACGGGCAACGGTGCCATATATGCTGGAGTCGCCGTGCGGGTGGTACTTACCCATTACCTCGCCCACACAGTTTGCTGATTTCTTGTGAGGCTTATTACTGTTGTTGCCCATCTCGTTCATACCGAACAAGACACGACGATGAACGGGCTTCATGCCATCTCGAACGTCGGGAAGGGCTCGCGACACTATCACCGACATAGAATAGTCGATGTAGGCCGTCTTCATCTCATTTTCAATATTGATTTTAAATATGCGGTCTTCTTCCAACATACTATAAAAGAATGTTTGTTAAGCGCTTGTGTCTGCCGGGCCGGACCCTTTGCCGGGCGTGCGTCTGCAATCGCCGAAATTTCATACAAAGATACAATATTTTTTCGACACAACCTATTTTTACGACCGCTTTTAGCGGCAGTATGACGCACGTTTTCCTTTATTCAAAATCCAGACAAAACGAACGCTCGGCAAGACAAAAAACAGCCGCGGAACAGAGCGAGTCTGCGCCGCGGCCGTTATGATGGATAAAATGTTTAGATTCCGTATGCTGCAAGCTGCTCAAGTTTGAAGTTTGCGATGAAATCGCTGTGACGCGCCACTTCTGCCTGCACGAATTTGGTGTAGACGGTGGCAACATCTGTGAAGCTTTCGCATACTTTGGCGTCTTTGAGTAGGAGGTAGCCCATGATTATGTCGCCGGCCATTTCCACGAGTCGGCGTGCCATAAAGTCGAGGTACTTGGGCTCGTTAACAGCCGCAACGGCGTCGACAGATGCCTGATAAGCCTCGGTGAGCTTGCCAAGGGTTTCAGCCAAGGGCGCGAGTGCTCCGCTGAATCCTTCGGCGGCATAGCTGTCGATAAGGGTCTTGTAAACGCCTGTGGTGACATAGCGTATGGCAGCCACAACCTGCAGCTGGGTTGTTCCTTCATAGATGGAGGTAATGCGGGCGTCGCGATACACGCGTTCGCAAGCATAATCCTTCATAAAGCCCGAGCCGCCGTGAATCTGAATGCAGTCGTAGGCGTTCTGGTTGCAGTATTCGCTGCCAAGACCTTTTGCAAGAGGGGTAAGGGCGTCGGCAAGACGGCTGTAGTGCTTCATCTCGGCGCGTTCGTCCTCGTTGAGCTTGCGCTCGCGGGCAATGTCCTCATAGATTTTGTACATATCCACGAAACGGGCGGTTTCATAGAGCAATGTACGTGAAGCCTGAAGCTTGGCATTCATGATAGCGAGCATTTCGGCCACTGCGGGGAACTCTATGATTGCCTTGCCGAACTGGCGACGCTCGAGAGCGTACTGGTGGGCTTCGCGGTATGCTATTTCGCTGACACCCACGCTCTGGGCTGCGATGCCGAGGCGTGCGCCGTTCATAAGAGCCATCACATACTTGATGAGGCCCATACGACGGTTGCCGCAAAGTTCTGCAGGGGCGTTCTTGTATACGAGTTCGCATGTCGGCGACCCCTTGATACCCATTTTGTTTTCGATGCGGCGCACGGTAACACCACCGTTGCGCTTGTCATAGATGAACATCGAAAGTCCGCGACCGTCCTTGGTGCCTTCTTCCGAACGGGCGAGTACCAGATGTATGTCGCTGTCGCCGTTTGTGATAAAACGCTTCACGCCATTCAGCACCCATGTGCCGTCCTCTTTCTGTGTGGCCTTGAGCATTACGCTCTGAAGGTCGGAGCCGGCATCAGGCTCGGTAAGGTCCATCGACATTGTTTCGCCTTCGCACACACGGGGTATGTACTTGGCGCGCTGCTCCTCGCTGCCGAATTCATAGAGGGTTTCGGCACAGTCCTGAAGTCCCCACAGGTTTTCAAAGCCTATGTCGGCACGGCTCACGATTTCCGCAGCCATAATGTAGGGCGTGATAGGCATATTCAGGCCACCGAAGCGACGCGGCATCGCCATACCCATAAGGCCTGCCTTGCGGCACAGGTCGAGGTTTTCGACAGTGCCGTCGGCGTAATGTGCGCGACCGTCGGAGCAAGAGGCGCCCTGATGGTCTACGGCCTCGGCGTTTTCGGCGATACGTCCGCCACAAATCTCGCCAACAATTTCGAGCACCTTTTCATAGCTGTCCATCGCATCGGCGAAATCAGCCGGAGCATAGTCGAATTTTTCGGCATCAGTATAGTTTCGCTCGCGAAGCGCCACTATTTTTTCCATCAGCGGGTGATGGAGGTGGTGCTTTAGCGCGGCGTTGTCGTTATAGTAGTTTGCCATTTTATTTCGAGTTCTTTTTGTAATATTTGATGAGTTTGGGCACGACGTCTTCCATATTGCCGGTTATCACGTAGTCGGCGATTGCGTTGATGGGAGCGTTGGGGTCGTTATTGATCGATATTATTATCGAGCTTTCCTGCATGCCTGCTATGTGCTGGATCTGACCGGAGATGCCGCAGGCTATGTACAGTTTGGGGCGAACGGTCACACCTGTCTGTCCGATCTGGCGTTCGTGTTCGATATAGCCGGCATCGACAGCGGCGCGCGATGCGCCCACTTCTGCACCAAGTGTGTCGGCAAGGTCAAAGAGGAGCTGGAAGTTTTCCTTGCTGCCAACACCGTAGCCACCCGCCACGATTATGGGAGAATTTTTGATGTTGACCTTGGATTTTTCGATATGGCGGTCGATTATCTCTACCACGAAGTCTGCGTCTTCAACATAGTCGGAAGCCTTAAGGTCTACTACCTGTCCTTTGTGGTCGGCATTGTAGACTTCTTTTTTCATAACGCCTTCGCGAACGGTCGCCATCTGGGGACGGCATTCGGGATTCACGATTGTAGCCACGATATTGCCGCCGAATGCCGGACGAATCTGGTACAGAAGGTCTTTGTACTCTTTGCCGGTCTTGGCGTCTTTGTGGTCGCCTATTTCAAGCGCTGTGCAATCAGCCGTAAGACCGCTGTGCAGGCAGCTGCTCACACGAGGGCCGAGGTCGCGGCCTATGCAGGTGGCGCCCATAAGGCAAATCTGCGGTTCGATTTCGCGGAAAAGCTTGATGAGGGCTCCGGCATGGGGGTTGGAGGTATAGGGGAAGAGGCGTTTGTCCTCGATTTTGTATACAGTGTCGGCGCCGTAGGGGAAAATCTGCTTTTCGATTCCTTCGAGCTTGTCGCCAAGCACTACTGCTTCAAGTTTTACGCCAAGACGGTCGGCCAGCACACGGCCTTTTGTAAGGAGCTCAAGGCTCACGTCGGCTATGCGGCCCTCGTCGTATTCGCAGTAGACTATAAGGTTGTTCTTTTCTGCCATTGCTTCAGTTGTATAGGATTGGATGGGCTGCATCAGCCTATTGTATGGTTAGCGATGAGTTCTTTGACGAGTTCCTCGATCTGGGCGTCGTCGTTGTCGAGTCGGCGGCTTTCTTTTGCTGTGAATACCACGTTCTCGATTGCCTTTACCTTTGTGGGAGAACCGGCAAGACCTATCTGCTCGGGATCTGCCTCCACGTATGCTGCGCCCCATTCTGCTATGTTAAGTTCGGGCGATGCAGCAAGACGCTTTTCGGCAACTTCCGATACTCCGGCCTGTTCCGATGTGGAAGCCGCATACTTGTATTTCATAACTCGGCGGGCGTTGCGCGGACGGCATTCGGCAGCCGAACCGTTTACGGTAACCACGCAAGGCAGAGGAGCCTTTACAGTTTCCACACCGTGTTCAAGACGGCGACGGATAACGATGCTGCCGTTTCCTGCTTCGATGATTTCTTCAGCGTAAGTCACCTGCGGGAGTCCGAGCTTTTCTGCTATCTGGGGGCCTACCTGAGCGGTATCACCGTCGATAGCCTGACGTCCGCCAAGAATAATGTCGTAGTTGCCTATCTTTTTCACGGCCTGGGCAAGCGAATAAGAGGTGGCAAGTGTGTCGGCGCCACCAAGCGCCCTGTCGGTAAGCACGATGCCACTGTCTGCTCCGCGATAGATTGCTTCGCGGATTACCTCAGCTGCACGAGGAAGACCCATCGTGAGTATTGTGACGGTGCTGCCGGGATTAGCGTCTTTGAGGCGGAGAGCCTGCTCCAAAGCGTTTAGGTCCTCGGGGTTAAAGATAGCAGGAAGGGCTGCACGGTTTATGGTACCGTCTTCCTTCATGGCATCTTTGCCTACGTTGCGGGTGTCGGGCACCTGCTTAGCAAGCACTATGATGTTCAAACTCATAATTGCTGTATTTTAATTATTTTTTTCTTTAATTCAGGAATATGAACAGGCTGCAAAATTAGCACAATTTAATTTCCCAACCAAAGCTTTTGACTAAGGCGGGGGTCTATGTGTGTTAAAATTTGCAATCAGAGCATATCAGTGTCCTTATTTGCCAATCTGCCTTGCAATCCAGCGGCGGGCGTTCTCAAAGGCAAGATACCATATGGTCAGCTCACGCTCTTTCACTGCGTCGGAAGTCCATGCGCACTGCCACGGGAAGATTGCTCGTTCGAGGTGTGGCATCAGTGCGAGGTGGCGTCCGTCGGCCGATGTTATGGCAGCAACAGCGCCTTCCGAACCGTTGGGGTTGCCAGGATATTCGTCGTACAGGTAATGTGCGGCGGGCTTAATTCCGCTCTTGGCATAATCATGCTTGAATACGAAGCGGCCTTCGCCATGCGCCACCCATATGCCGGCCGTGCAACCTGCGAGCGAACCGAGCATCACGCTGTTGTTGCGAGGTATGCGCAACGAAACAAATTCGGACTCGAATTTACCCGATTTGTTATGGTGCATTTCGACAACCTTGTTGTCCGCATCTCCGCCAAGCAATCCAAGCTCTACCATCAGCTGGCAGCCGTTGCACACGCCAAGACTCAGAGTGTCGCGACGGCCATAGAAACGTTCGAGAGAACGACGCGCTGTTTCGTTCCAGCGGAATCCGCTTGCCCAGCCTTTTGCCGAGCCAAGAACGTCGCTATTAGAGAATCCGCCACAGAATACTATCATATTCACGTCGTCGAGAGTTTCACGGCCTGTCATAAGGTCGGTCATATGGACGTCTTTGACGTCGAATCCGGCAAGATAGAGCGAATAGGCCATTTCGCGATCGCCGTTTACGCCCTTTTCGCGTATAATGGCTGCGCGTATTCCGGATGGAGCATGCGGCGTGCGCGGGGCTTTTGCAGGAACGCGTTCGGCAACCTTGGTCGGGATACGCCACTGCAAGGGCTGCGAAGCGAAATTGTCGCGGCGCGCTTCTGCGCATTCGCGGGCTGTCTGCAAGAGTTCGAATCGATATGACGGCTCGAACCATACTTTGCGCATAGCAGGTACGGACACGAAGTTCGCAGTGCCATCCACATGGGTTATAGACAACACATTATCGCGTATCGGTGTTCCTATCGGGAAGTATGTCGCACCGGCCTTGTCGAGTATGGCTTCGGCGCGCTTCTTGTAGATGTCGCTAACCTGAATTACAACGGCAGGGTTTTCAGCAAACAAGATGCGGGCAAGGTCTTCCTGACCAAGGCACATTTTGAAGCCGTCGGTATAGAAATTTATGCCTCCGTCCACATTGGCGAAACACATTTCAAGAAGGGTTGTCACAAGACCACCGGCGCTCACGTCGTGGATAGCATCGACATACCCCTTCCGCACAAGAGCCTGAACGGTGTTGAAATGCTTCTTAAGATGCGCAGCATCAACATCAGGGGTGTTCTCCCCTACTTTGCCCACAGCCTGAGCAAGGGCAGAGCCTCCGAGCTCAAGCGGGCACGCGCTGAAATCGATATAATATAATGTGGAATTAACATTGCGTCGAAGAACAGGCGAAACAGTCTTCGTTATGTTGCTCACCTCGCCTGCTGCAGAAATTATAACGGTGCCGGGGGCTTTCACGCTTGCTCCATCGGGATATTTCTGCGTCATTGACAAGCTGTCTTTGCCTGTGGGGATATTGATGCCGAGCGAGCACACGAAATCGCTACAAGCCTGAACGGCTTTGTACAAAGCAGCATCTTCGCCGGCATTTTTGCAAGGCCACATCCAGTTGGCGCTCAGCGAAACAGCCTTAAGACCGCCTTTCAGCGATGCTCCGACAATGTTTGTAAGCGATTCGGCCACTGCGAGGCGCGAGCCGGCCGCAGTATCAGCCAGCGCCACCTGAGGCGCGTGGCCTATAGATGTTGCAATACCTGCTTTGCCGTGATAGTCGAGAGCCACAACGCCGCAGTCGCTCAGCGGTAGCTGAATCTGGCCCTGGCACTGCTGGCGGGCAACCTTTCCGGTCACACTGCGGTCGACCTTGTTGGTGAGCCAGTCCTTGCAGGCCACAGCCTCAAGACTGAGCACGGCTTTGATATATTGGTCAAGCTGCGCCATATCAAGCTCAACACCTTCGAAGCACGGTTTTGCCGAAGAATCGCGTATAACCGTCTTGGGAGGATTGCCGAGCATATCGGCGACAGCAAGATCGATTGCATTGCGGCCGTCTTTGTGACCGAAGCACAGACGGTGGTCGTCGGTTGTGCGGCCTACCACATATAGGGGAGCGCGTTCGCGCTCGGCGATGCGGCATACCAATGGCAAATCTTCGTCGCGAAGAACGAATCCCATTCGTTCCTGACTTTCGTTGCCGATAATCTCCTTGTCTGAGAGTGTGGGGTCGCCTACGGGCAGCGCGTCAATATCGATAAACCCGCCGGTGCTTTCTATAAGCTCGGAAAGCGCGTTGAGGTGACCGCCTGCGCCATGGTCGTGGATAGACACGATGGGGTTGAGGCCGCCTTCTGCAAGTGCCCGTATAAGGTTTGCAACGCGTTTCTGCATTTCGGGGTTGGCACGCTGAACGGCGTTCAGCTCTATGGCGCCTGCGTATCGGCCGGTGTCTACCGACGATACCGCGCCACCGCCCATACCGATGCGGTAGTTGTCGCCACCGGCAATTACCACGGCCTGACCCGGCTCGGGCTCGCCCTTTATGGCATCGCGCGCGGCTGCGAATCCCACACCGCCGGCAAGCATTATCACCTTGTCGTAGCCCCATACAGAGCCTTTTTCTTCATGCTCGAAAGTAAGCAGGGAGCCGCAGATAAGGGGCTGGCCAAATTTATTTCCGAAGTCCGATGCGCCGTTCGACGCTTTTATAAGGATGTCGGCAGGGTTATGGTATAGCCACTTGCGGGGCTTGGAAGTATAGCGCCATTCGGGGTCGTTGGCAAGCTCGAACCGAGGGTACGAGGTCATATATACGGCTGTGCCTGCCAAGGGAAGGCTTGCGCGTCCGCCGCCGAGGCGGTCACGGATTTCGCCGCCGCTGCCAGTGGCCGCGCCGTTAAACGGCTCTACCGTTGTGGGGAAGTTGTGCGTTTCTGCTTTAAGCGACAGCACCGCAGGAATTTTCTTCTCTGTGAAATACGACGGCTTGTCGCCACACTCGGGCGAGAACTGCCATATAGCGGGTCCCTCGACAAAAGCAACATTATCCTTGTAGGCCGAAACGAGCCGGCCGGGATTTGCCTTGCTTGTACGCTTGATAAGGCCGAAAAGCGACGAAGGCATTTCTTCGCCGTCGATTATAAATGTGCCGTTGAATATTTTGTGGCGGCAATGCTCTGAATTGACCTGAGAGAACCCGAAGACTTCGCTGTCTGTGAGCTTGCGTCCAAGGCGCTTTGCGAGTTCCGAGAGGTAGCCCTCCTCGTCCGCGCTCAGCGCGAGGCCTTCGCGGGAGTTGTACTCCGATATGTCGTCGATCTCGACAGCTGCTGCAGGCGACTCGCCTATGGCGAACACGTCAGAGCCAGGAGAGTGATATACTGTCTGCAACATAGGGTCGAACACCGGCTCCTCGCCGCAGGGAACCTTGTGGAACTCCTCAATGCGGCTTATGCCCGAAAGACCCATATTCTGGGTTATTTCCACGGCATTGGTGCTCCACGGGCTTATCATTTCTTTTCGGGGGCCTGTATAGGCTCCGGCGAGATTGTCTGCACCGGATAACAACTGCGCGCCGCCGAACAGCCATTGGAGGCGTTCTATTTCGGCCGCGTCGAATTGGTGGTCGGTATCAACGGCATATACCGTCGCGTCGTCCTTGGTAAAGAATACAACCATCGGTAGGATGTGAATGTGTTTGTTGGTTCTGAGTGCAAAATTACTAAATTTTCGCCGCTTCACAAAAAAAGAACTGCCATATGGGCGACCTTTGGGGAATAATGGCTATCTTCGCGGAAAAATTAGGTTCCTACGATTACAATACCACACACGCGGCTTGATGGAAATACTCTACGAAGACAACCATATAATAATTGTCAACAAATGCGCCGGAGAAATAGTGCAAGGCGACAAAACCGGCGACGAGCCACTGTCTGAAACGCTCAAACGCCTGATAAAAGAGCGCGACGCCAAACCCGGCAACGTATTTATGGGCGTTGTCCACCGCCTTGACCGGCCGGTATCGGGCGTCGTGGTTTTTGCAAAGACGTCGAAGGCTTTGTCGCGTATGAATGCCATGTTTGCCAGTGGCGAAGTCCACAAGACATACTGGGCTGTGACCGCCGGCACCCCTTCCGCTGCAGAAGCTACCCTAACCCACTACATAAGCACCACAGAGCGAAACAACAAATCGTACGCATCACCCACGCCCAAGCCCGGATCCAAGGAAGCCCGCCTGTCCTACCGGCTGATAGCCTCTACCGAGCGGTACAAACTCCTTGAAGTAAACCTGATGACGGGGCGAAAGCACCAGATACGGGTGCAGCTTTCAGCAATCGGCTGCCCGGTTCGCGGCGACCTTAAGTACGGGGCTCGCAGAAGCAATCCTGACGGGAGCATATCACTCCACGCACGGCATATAAGCTTCGTCCACCCTGTTTCAAAAAAGCAAATAGACGTGACAGCCCCTGTTCCGGCATCGGACAACCTGTGGCAGGCTCTTGAAGAAGCCGCCACAAGCACAGCAGATAAATAATATGGATAAAGAAAATCTCAGAATAGTATTTTTCGGCACTCCGCAATTCGCTGTAGAGAGTCTTGACACTCTGATTCGCAACGGATTCAACGTCGTTGCAGCAGTGACAATGCCAGACAAGACGGGCGGCCGCGGCCATAAAGTAATAACGTCGGCAGTGAAAGATTACGCCATCGAGCATAACATTCCCCTGCTCCAGCCCGAAAAACTTAAGTCGCCTGATTTTATAGAAACGTTAAAGGCTCTCGAGGCCGACCTATTTATCGTGATTGCATTCAGGATGCTGCCGGAAGCGGTTTGGGCCATGCCCCCGCTTGGAACCTTCAACCTACATGCCTCGCTCCTGCCCAGGTATCGCGGAGCTGCGCCGATAAACCGTGCCGTTATGAATGGCGACACGGAAACCGGGGTTACCACATTCTTCCTTAAACACGAGATAGACACCGGCGACGTCATAGCGAGAGAAAGAATCGAAATAGGCCCGGACGAAGACGCCGGCTCCGTCCACGACAGGCTGATGGCTCTTGGCGCGAAGCTGACCCTCGAAACCGTGCAAAACATCGCCGACGGCAAAGCAAATGCGCTTCCGCAAGCGGAGCTCGCCAACGGCGAAGAACCCACCCCCGCACCCAAAATATTCAAAGAAGATTGCAGAATCTGCTGGACCGCTTGTGCAGATTCTGTGCACAACCACATACGCGGACTGGCTCCCCACCCCGGAGCATGGACGGAACTTGACATATGCGGAAATGTGACAACTGTCAAGATACTCAGAAGCGAACGCATCGGTGATTCGTGCCACAAGCTCGCTCCGGGTGAAATCAAAATAGACAACGGAAGTGTCATTGCCGGCTGTGGCAACGGCTCGTGCATAGCGCTTTCCATCGTGCAGCCTGCCGGTAAAAAAGCGATGCCAGCCGCAGATTTTGCACGTGGGCTGAGGCTTGACGGCGCCTCCCGCAAGGGCGTGTTCAGATAAGGGCATTAACAGTCTTTTTTTCGATTTTTATTTATTTTACATTGCGGAGCATAATTGTTCCGCTCATTTTTTGTAATTTTACGGCTAAATACAGCTCATTCCACCCTAAGGTATGAACTTTAACGGTGCGCAAGTGTTAAAATTTTAGAGTTTCGTGCAAGCGGAGCTTGCTAATTTTCAACATTTAACCTATAAAGAAAGATATGGACAACCACATTCCAACACCCGAAGAACGCCGCCAGCAACGCATGGAGGAAGGCGGCCACACCGCCAATACAGTGATGCGCAGCATTTTCGGCATCATAATGATTATCATCTATGTAGGCATGGGAGTGCTCCTTCTTATCAACTTCTTCAACTGGGGCGGAGATTGGGCATGGACGCGCTACGTAGTAGGCATTGTACTTGTAATATACGGCTTCTGGCGAGCCTATCGCCAGATAAAAGGCATAGACTAACACCGATATCGCAAAATGAAAACAAGACGTCTGTCTAACATACTTGTACCGACCGTCGCCCTTGCCATCGGCATGGGCGCGGTTTCGTGTATGAAATACGAAAAAAAGGCCAACACCTCCACTTCCGGCACAACAACCATGGTGTGCGACAACACGTTCGAGAATATCTTCGAGCAAGAAGTGGACGTATTCGAGTATCAATATCCGGACGCACACATACTCGTTCGCTACGCTACGCAGCAGGAAGCTTTCGACTCGCTTTTCACTATGAACACCCGCACAATCGTGGCTGCCCGCGACATCACGGAGGCCGAACGGAAAGCTCTGAAAGCCAAATACAAAAACGAACGCAACGCGAATGTCAACGTGCGCTCGGCAATGATTGCCGTCGACGCGGTAGCACTGATAGTAAATCCTAAAAACAGCTGCGAGAAACTCACCGTAGGCGAAGTGGCCGACATTGTGGGCGGACGCACCACCGAATGGAACCAGCTCGAGCCTAACGGCAAGGGCAATATCAGAGTGGTAATCGACCAGACAGGCTCAAGTCTTGCCACATATCTTACAGACTCGCTTCTTCACGGAGAGCGTCTTGGCCCCAATGTGTACGGAGCCGGCTCTATCCCGGAAGTGTTCAAACTCGTTGAAGAAAACCCCGAAGCTATCGGAGTGCTTGGCGTCAGCTGGATAACCTCGGATATGGACTCGGCCGATATGAGTACCGACAAACTCGCGGAAAGCGTTCTCAATGACAGCCCGGTTGAAGGCGCCACGCTCTCCGACCGCATAAAGGTGTTGAAAATATTCCGCGAAGACGAATTCAGGGCTTACAAACCTTATCAGCAGTATATATTTGAAGGTTCGTATCCGTTGTTCCGACAGATATACATGATAACGACCGCTCCGACATCGAATGTAGCAGGCGGGTTCTATTCGTTTGTAACAGGCCCCATCGGACAAAAAATAATTATGAAAACAGGCATAATGCCCGCGCGAGTGAACATACAGCAGGTAGAACTGCCCGAACGATAATACATCAACAGGAAAAAGTAATATACACAATAAACAAAGCAATCAATTAAAATGAAAATCAAACTGTTCTTGTCATTGCTGGTAGCCGGAGGCCTTGCAGCCGGAGCCCAGAATCAAGGTTACAAAGACGGTATTGAGTACTACAAAGCAGGCCAGTACGACAATGCCCAGACAATCCTCGAGCGCACCCTCAATGACGCCTCTACCGACAAGGCTCTTGCCAACTACTACCTTGGTCGTGTAGCCCTCGCCAAAGGTGACAAAGCCAAGGCAAAGGCTTACTTCGACAAAGGTCTGTCAATCAATCCCGACAATGCCTTCAACTATGTAGGTGTCGGCGCACTCGAACTCCTCAATGGCAATACCGATGCAGCAGCCAACCACTTCAAGCAGGCACAAAACCTCGCAAAGAAGAATGCAGAAGTAACCGTGGCCATAGCACGCTCGTACTATAACGCCGACCCGGTGAAATATGCCAAAGAAATCGACAAGAACATGACGAAAGCCCGCAAGGACTCCAAGAATCAGGATCCGTCGATTTACGTTCTCGAAGGCGACATGCTTATCGACCAGCAGAACTATGGCGATGCTGCCGGCCGCTACGAAAGCGCCATCACTTTCGATGCCAACAACCCCGAAGGCTACGTAAAATATGCAAACGCATACTTCTTCGTAAACAAAGACTTCGCAATAAAGAAGCTTGAGGAGTATCTTGCCAACCATCCCGAATCGGCCATGGCCCAGCGAGAACTCGCCGAAAAATACTTCCAGGCTGACCGCTGGCGCGCAGCTTCAGAACTGTACGGCAAGTATATCCAGAACCCCAACCATTTCCCCGAAGACAAAGCTCGCTATGCCGTGCTTCTGTACTGGGGTGACCGTTTCCCCGAATCCCTCCAGATTGCAGAAGAAATACTTGAACAGGATCCGTCGAACTTCCTAATGCAGCGCGTGCGCTTCCTCGACCAGACCAAGATGGAGCAGTATCCTGCCGCTATCGAAAGCGCTAAAAAGTTCTTCGAGTCAAATCCTGACGGAGCCTTCACTGTAAACGACTACACCACATACGCTGAAGCCCTCAGCGGAAACGGACAGGACTCTCTTGCCGTGATCCAGTACGAGCTCGCAGTAGAAAAGCATCCCGAAAACGCCAACCTTCTCAAGGAGCTCAGCACTGTTTACTCTAAGAACAAACAGTACGCTAAGAGTGCTGACGCATACGGTGCGTATCTGAAGACACAGGAAGATCCCTCTCTTAACGATTTGTTCGGTATGAGCGGACGCTATCTTAATGCTGCCGCATATGCCACCGACACCATTCAGGCCGACGAACTTGCCAACCGTGGTGTGGAATATGTAAAAGAGGTAATCGAACGCACATCAGAAGTCAGCCCCATCATGTATCAGCGCCTCGGACGTCTGTATGTGGCTGCCAACAACAAGAAGCCCGATGCAAATGCCGTCGACGCATATGTGAAGATGATTGAACTTCTTGACAAAGATCCTGAAAACATGAATCCGGCCAATGCCAACAATGCTCTCGCCCTCTACTGGGAAGGATACGCATTCCAGCAGGCATACTACAGCCGCATCAAGGACAAAGAGAAGCTTGACGAAGTAACAGCGAAACTGAACAACGTGGTAGAAATCCGCGACGCCAACAAAAAAGCAGAATAAGGCAACTTATATAACCACAGAAGGCTCCGGGCAATCCCCCGGAGCCTTTATTAATTACCCACCCAGACAAATAACACAATATGAGCACAGCACCATTGGCCGAACGTATGCGGCCTATAACTCTTGATGACTATATCGGACAGCAACATCTCGTAGGCCCGGGCTGCATACTGCGCCGAATGATAGAATCGGGGCGCATCGCATCGTTCATATTGTGGGGACCTCCCGGAGTTGGCAAGACTACTCTTGCCAAGATAATCGCAAATACGACCCAATGCGCTTTCTATACATTGTCGGCTGTCACCTCAGGCGTCAAAGACGTGCGAGATGTTATAGAAAGATGCCGGGCTGAAAGCGGAAGTATGTTTTCAGGCGGAAGGCCAATACTTTTTATCGATGAAATACACCGATTCAGCAAAAGCCAGCAAGACAGCCTGCTCGGAGCCGTGGAAAACGGCACCGTGACATTGATCGGTGCCACGACAGAAAATCCGTCGTTTGAGGTAATAAGGCCATTGCTTTCCCGCGCGCAGGTTTATACGCTGAAGCCACTTGAAGCGACCGATTTGCAGACCTTGCTTGACCGCACTCTTGCCCACGACGAAATACTCAGCCGTCGCAAAGTGAGTGTGGAACAGACGGAGGCCTTGTTCCGTTACAGCGGAGGCGATGCCCGCAAACTGCTCAATATTCTCGACCTGTTGGAGCAATCGGCAGCCCATGGCGAGGAGATAGTGATAAACGACCGTATAATCACCGAACGCCTTCAGGAAAATCCTCAGGCATATGATAAAAACGGCGAGATGCACTACGACATAGTATCTGCCTTCATCAAGAGCATTCGCGGCAGCGATCCCGACGCGGCAGTATATTGGCTGGCGCGTATGATCGCGGGAGGAGAAGATCCGGAGTTCATTGCTAGGCGAATGGTGATTTTGGCATCAGAAGACATCGGGCTGGCAAATCCTACTGCCATGTTGATTGCCAACACCACTTTTGATGTGATACAAAAAATCGGAATGCCGGAAGGACGCATACCGTTGTCGGAATGCGCTATCTATCTCGCTGTGTCAGCAAAAAGCAACTCGGCCTATATAGCCATCGATGCAGCGTTGGCAGAGGTGGAACGAAGCGGCAATCTGCCAGTGCCGCTGCATCTGCGTAATGCTCCCACCGGGCTTATGAAAAAACTCGGATATGGCCAAAATTACCGCTATGCCCACGATTATCCCGGAAACTTTGTAAGGCAGCAATTCAGACCCGACGAAATATCAAATATGAAGTTCTGGAATCCGTGTATCAATCCGGCCGAAGACATTATGCGGCAAAGACACGATGCACGATGGAAGGACGGCCAATAATTACTTCTGCGCAGAAAGTCGTTCGTTTATTATAGTCAATGCCGAATCAAAGGCTGTAGACGGTTCGAGCTTGATAATCGAGTTGTCACGAGCCATCCAAGTAAGTTGTTTTTTAGCATACACCCGCGTGTTCTTGGCTATACGCGCCACGGCTGTATCGTAATCCATCTCCCCCTCGAAATAGGCAAGCATCTCCTTATATCCCACAGTGTTCAGCGAGTTATACCGTCCTTTGGCAAATGCCCGGCGCGCCTCGGCTTCAAGACCGCTCTCAATCATCACCCCTACCCTCTTGTTGATACGCTCAAAGAGTTCATGGCGAGGTCTGTCAATCGCGAATTTTATTATTTCAAAAGGTCGGTCTGCAATTTTTCCGGTCCGCAATTTTGAATACGGGCATGCAGCCTCAAGGCTCACTTCGAGTGCGTGGACTATGCGTCGGGTATTCTGCCGGTCCACGATATCATAATATTCAGGATCGACAATCTGCAATTGGGCCAACACGCCTTCAAGGCCGTGCTCATTCAAAAGCGACAAACAGTAATTGCGTGTCGCATCGCTTATGGTAGGCATTTCGTCTATACCATTGCACAAGGCATCGATATACATCATCGAGCCTCCACATACTACCGCCACCCTGTTTTTCAACCAAAGGCCCGGCAGCAGGCTGAGCGCTTCCTGTTCGAAAACTGCCGCGCTGTAATAGTCGCTCAGTTCGAGAGTGCCGACAAAATGATGATAGGCACGGCTGCGCTCATCTGCCGATGGTGCAGCCGTGCCTATAGGTAAATCTTTGTATATCTGCCTCGAATCCGCAGATATCACATCTGTCGCAAAATATTCGGCAAGACGGACTGCAAGTTCTGTTTTTCCTGAGGCCGTAGGCCCGGTAACGACAACGAGTATGTTCGTCTTGCTCATTATCTTTATGCTTATCAGCCTCGTTCTGCCACAAGACGGGCTATCTCGACAATCACTTGCGAGGCTTTTTCCATTGACGGTATGGGCACAAATTCATATCGGCCATGGAAATTCAATCCGCCCGCAAATATATTGGGGCAAGGCAGGCCTTTGAAAGAAAGCTGCGCTCCGTCGGTACCGCCTCGTATAGGCTGCACTTTCGGGGTGATGTCGGCACGGCGCATAGCTTCTTCGGCTATTTCCACTATATACATGGCGGGCTCAATCTTCTCGCGCATATTATAGTACTGGTCCTTTATCTCGATTGTGCAGCAGTCAGGGAACTCGTGGTTGATTTTGCGCGCGAGGTGCTCGAGTTCTTTCTTTCGACGCTCAAAGCGGTCGCGGTCGTGATCGCGTATGATGTAGGTAAGAACAGTCTTCTCCACATTTCCCTCCATCGACACAAGGTGGTAGAAGCCCTCGTAACCTTCGGTATGCTCGGGAGTTTCCCATCGCGGAAGCATGATTACAAACTGGTTGGCTATACGCATCGAGTTGACCATCTTGTGCTTTGCGTATCCGGGATGCACGTTTCGACCGGCAAAAGAAACTTTTGCCACGGCAGCATTGAAGTTCTCATACTCGAGTTCGCCAATCTCGCCGCCGTCCATAGTGTAAGCCCAGTCTGCGCCAAAGCGCTGCACATCGAACTTGTGTGCGCCAAGCCCTATCTCTTCGTCGGGATTGAATGCGATACGAATTTTGCCATGCTTAATTTCCGGGTGCTGCTTAAGATAGTCGACAGCGCTTATTATTTCGGCAATGCCGGCTTTGTCGTCCGCTCCGAGAAGAGTGTTGCCATCGGTAACTATCAAATCCTGCCCCACGTAGTGCGACAGTTCGGGAAATTCTGTAGGAGAAAGGACTATTCCGGAAGTCGGATTGAGCAGAATGTCCCCGCCGTCATATTTCTCAACTATGCGCGGCGACACGTGGCGGCCGGAAAGATCAGGCGATGTGTCGAGGTGCGCGATAAAACCTACCACAGGGGCATCGGGAGCTCCGTTCGCAGGCAATGTGGCCATAAGGTAGCCGTTTTCATCAAGGCTGATTTCTTCGAGGCCGAGTTGTTCAAGTTCGGTTTTGAGATGTTCGGCAAAGAACATCTGTCCGGGAGTCGATGGGGTAAGATTCGTAAGTTCGTCGCTTTGCGTGTCGAACTTCACATATTGCAGGAATCTATCTACTAAATTCATGGTATGCAGAAATTTTACTGTATTATTCGCCAAGGAAGCGCAGCCTTGAGCGTTTTAGTGTCGTTTTTATCAGTGTAGACGAAGCGATATCCTTCGATGCCGAGCGATTCGAGAACACCTTCGATTAGGCCCCGGCATTCGCCATAGCTGTCGTATTGAGCGCGCAGCACATTCTGGTATCTTCCGCGCAGGCTGTCCTGAGTCAGATTCGAATATGCGTAGGCATTTGCAAATACAAGTTCGTACTGTGCGAAACCTGCCTCGAAAGCAAATTCGGCGCTTTCAGCCTTGTAAGCATCGCGATATGCTTCCGCGCGTTTTTCCATAATATTGGCAATGTCGGACTTTACCTGGGCCGGATTCAGCTCGCTTGGCTTCATAAAGAAAAGCTTTTTAAGCCGCGAGGCTCCTATTGTGCACTCTTTGCGATCTCCCTGAGGATTTGCAAGGGTTATCTTTAACGAACCGTTTTCCGCCGACAAGGTGTTGAGCACGGTGTCGAGGTTTTGGCCGGGGCGCTGCTTTATATAGTAGGCAACCACATATTCAATCAAAGCATCGGAATAGTCTTCTACGTCGACTATGGTGTCAGCAAAAGTGACAGCCACGTTGAGGGTGCCATCGGCATATGCAACCGACACTGAATCGAGATACATCGGGCTATTCTCAGCCATATCTGCCATTTCCCCGGCCATACGCTCGCTCTGAGCCACGAGTTCCGACGGCGTGCTGCTTTTTGAAGAGCACCCTGTGAAAGCAGCAGAGCCAAACAGGGCGGCGGCAGCAAGGAATCCACACAATATTTTCTTATTCATAATGAATGTATTTTGGTTTAATCAGACAAATGTACGTATATTTTTCCAAATACGCTATACCGGAATTTTAATGCACAGTTTGCGGTGGCGTCCCAATCCGATATTAGGCGCGTGAGCGTCTGATGGAAAGAATACTGCCATCTGCCCTACTTTGATATGCAACAGGCTATGAGCCGGATCGCCGAAAAATTCGATGTCGCCGGATTCGTCATACGGCTGACGGGAATGCTTCAATCCCGAAGTGGGCGCCCAACCTATGGTTTCGGTGCTTTTAAGCGGCACGTGGATATCGATATAGCGTCGGTGGGATTCGAGGGAGGCTTTCTCTCGCGGTATCAACGCCGTATCCTCCACTTTTACAAACACCTCGCCAGCCGGAGTGTCGCCAATGGCATATCTGCCGGGTATAAAGTCGTCATCGATATGCGCCTGCAGCCAATCAATGGCCATGGCAAGACCGGCCGACATAGACGCATAGCGCGCACTATCCGAAATATGGCACAATATCATTCAGCACTCCCCCTTTCCGCACATACCTCAAGGTTTGCACAATCGTCGTCAAATTCAAACGGCAGCACCGAACGCTTTGCTTGTTCTATCCTCTTGTTGCGCCAGCATTTCCTGCATACCGCCACATAGCGGTCATTGCCGCCGATTTCTACCTGCGCGCCTTCCTCTACTATATTACCCGAGGAGTCAATGCGCGCGTTTATAATTGTTTTATGACCGCAATTGCAGGTGGACTTTATCTCGTCGATAGTGTCTGCTATCTCGAACAAGCGGCGCGAACCTTCAAACAGATGGCTTTGGAAGTCGGTACGCAGTCCATAGCATATCACATTGCTGCCAAAGTCGTCAACAATGCGCGACAGCTGGTCGACTTGTGCTGCGGAAAGGAACTGAGCCTCGTCGATAAGGAACCAGTCAACGAGCCTGCCATTCTTGCGGTACAGCTCGAGTGCAAGTTCGTATAGATTGGTGGTGGCATATATCCACAAGCATTCACGCTCTATGCCGATACGCGAGCGTATCACATTTTTATTTTCGCGAGTGTCTATAACGGGCTTCATACAGATATAATCCATATGCCGCTCTTCAAAGTTATATGCCGTTGTAAGCAGAAGGGCCGTCTTGGCCGAACCCATGGTGCCATAACGAAAGTATAGTTTACCTTTCCTATTCATAAATTATATTCCCATAACAAATGGGTGCGTTATCGAGCCTCAAAATTAGCTACAAAAAACCGAATAACCGAAATTTTCACGCCCTATTTATCAACATTCAATTATATGTCGATTATTGGACGCCATATAATAAAGGAGTGCCGCTGATCAGCGGCACTCCCGACGTTGTTTTACAGTTATATGTGTGTTTTATAGATAATTGCGGCAAACAAATTTAATGTTTGCAAGTGCTTTTATAGTTGAAATGTATGTGTTTCTTTAGGTATTGAGGTTAACCGGATTTTTCGGTACTGCAAAGTAAGTTATAATTTTTCAATCACAGGCCAAGACTAAACACAAATTACATATCATTAACACATTTTCAGCATCTATATTTATGTGTGGAGAAGCGTAAAGGCTATTTGGCAAAGCCTTAAACTGTCAATGTCACATTGTAATCTTGGAAATTGTGCTTAATTTTGCATTATGGAACAAGACAACATACTGCACGATGCTTGGGATCGCGAGCATCTTTGGCATCCATATACATCAACAATCGACCCTCTGCCTACCTACAAGGTAGAATCGTGTCGCGGAGCAAGCATATTTTTGGCCGACGGCACTGAACTAATCGACGGAATGTCATCTTGGTGGTGCGCCATACACGGCTACAACAACGAACGCATCAATAAAGCCGCAACCAGCCAGATTAACAAAATGAGCCACGTGATGTTTGGCGGACTCACACACGAGCCCGCTATCGAGCTTGGCAAACTGCTGCTTGAAATGGCGCCGCCGTGTATGCACAATATCTTTTATGCCGATTCCGGCTCTGTCGCCGTGGAGGTGGCAATGAAAATGGCGGTTCAGGCGGCTATTTCAGCCTCTGGCAGTCACAAGAAGACTAATTTCGCCACAATCAGGAGTGGTTACCATGGCGACACGTGGAATGCGATGAGTGTCTGCGACCCTGTGACAGGAATGCACGGAGCCTTCGGGCAGGCTCTTCCTGTCCGTTTCTTCGTGCCGCAACCTCGTTCCCGCTTTGACGGTGACTGGGACGAGTCCGATATAAAGCCTCTTGCAGACCTTCTTGAAGAAAAAGCAGACGAAATAGCGGCAGTGATACTCGAGCCTGTGGTGCAAGGCGCAGGCGGGATGTGGTTTTACCACCCTGAATATCTACGAGAAGCCCGAAAGCTATGTGACAAGTACGATGTGCTTCTCATATTCGATGAAATAGCCACAGGATTTTGGCGCACCGGCAAGGCTTTTGCATGGGAGCATGCAGGTGTCTGCCCCGACATTATGTGCATAGGCAAGGGCCTGACTGCAGGCTATCTCACTATGAGCGCTGTGCTTACCACCCGCGCCGTGGCCGACACCATATCGCGAGGCGAAGCGGGCGTACTGATGCACGGGCCGACTTTTATGGCCAACCCTCTTGCATGCGCCATAGCCATAGAGTCGGCCAAAATGTTGCGAGAAAACGACATGAAAGCCGTAGTGGGGAATATCGAATCTATTCTGAAAGAGGAATTGGCTCAGGCATCTGCCATACCCGGCGTAGCGGACATTAGGGTGCTTGGCTCGATAGGAGTGGTGGAAATGAAACGTCCTGTCGATGTAAGCCGATTCCAAGTAGAATGCGTGCGCCAAGGCGTGTGGATTCGTCCTTTCGGCAAGAATGTATATCTGATGCCGCCCTACGTTATAACTCTCGAATCTTTGCGCACACTCTGCCGCCGAATGCTTGCCATAATCAGAGATGAGAAAAATTATTGAATCGACACTTAATGCACTTGATGCAGCTGGCAATATACGTCGGCTGCCGAATCAACTCGTCGACAAGAGAACCGTTGATTTAAGCTCAAACGACTATCTGGGGCTTGCTTCCGACAAAGATCTTCAGCTTGGCTTTGAAGAGTCCGGGATATGGCGAAGTTCTTCTATGTCGGCATCCGCATCGCGCCTGCTTGCGCACCGGCAATCCGAATTTGTATCGCTTGAAAACAAACTTGCACAGGCATACGGGCGCACTGCCCTGCTCTTCAACAGCGGATATCACGCAAACACGGGTATGGTATCGGCGCTTGGGGCGATACCCGGAGCCTATATATTAGCCGACAAGCTCGTTCACGCAAGTATAATCGACGGCATAAAATTGTCTGGCGCCCCATTCGCAAGATTCAGGCATAACGACTATGGCCATCTCGAACGGCTTGCCTCGAAAGTGGCACGAGATTACCCGTATATAATTATAATTGCCGAAAGCATATACAGCATGGACGGCGACAGGGCTGATATCGAGGCACTGGTATCTGTAAAACGGAAGTTTCCGGAGTCTGTCCTATATATTGATGAAGCACATGCTGTAGGGGTTGAAGGTCCGGCCGGACTCGGCCTTGCCAAAGCGTCGCCATCGTTCAGCGATATCGACATTGTGGTAGGCACTTTCGGGAAAGCTCTTGCTTCAACGGGCGCTTTTGCCATACTGGATACCTATATGCGCGATTTTATGGTAAATAAAGCACGAAGCCTTATCTTTTCCACCGCGATACCGCCGATAAATGCGGCCTGGACAGAATATGTGTTCACCCGCGCTTTGGAGATGGACGACCGCCGCGAACGGCTCCGCAAGTTATCTGCCCGCTTAGCCCAAATCATACCCTCGTCTGATTGCAGCCAAAAGCCCAGCCATATCCGACCTCTTCTTGTAGGCGATCCCAAACAAGCGGTAAACTTATCGCAAAAACTCGCTGCAGAGGGCTTTGACGTGCTTCCGATACGGACGCCCACCGTTCCTCCTGGCACCGACCGACTGAGATTCAGCCTGTCGGCAAGCCTCGGCGAACACGAATTAGACCGACTCTCACACTCACTTAAAAGAATACTATAAATGGCAGGAAAACGAAATACATACCGCCAACGCCGAGCCAAAAGACCGAAAAAAATGACAGCTCACGCTCGGGCCGTGCTTATTGTCACACTTGCTACCGCCGCAACCTTTGCAGCCTTAGCTTGCTGCGGCCATCAATTCAATAAAAGCGAAGAGGCCCGTTACGAAGCCGGACGGCCACATTCAGTCTGTCTTTTGAATGTGGAGTTACCCGATGAAACGCCTGAGATAAAGCTTGCATATAACGGTTTCGATGTATCCTTCAATCCGTCGCACCACCAGCCCAACTACAGCGCGTGGGAGCTTACAGCAGAAAAAGCGAACGGACAATTACCCCGAAAATCAAAATTCGCGCCGGACAACGATGTGTATGGCTGCGCGACTCTTGAGGATTACCGTAATTCAGGCTTTGACAGAGGCCATATGGTTCCGGCTGGCGATATGAAGTGGGATATAAACGCCATGGAGGATTCCCACCTGTTGACCAATATATGTCCTCAGGACCACGCCCTGAACGGAGGACGATGGGCATCACTCGAAAACAAATGCCGGGAATGGGTTCAGCGCGACAGCCTGCTCGTCATCATCTGCGGCCCCATTCTTTCCGACCGTATGCCACGGACAATAGGGCGCTCAGCCATTAGCGTGCCGGAGCGTTTTTTTAAAGTAATATTCGCACCATACGCAAATCCGCCTCGGGCAATAGGGTTCATTATGCCAAACTCGGCCCCGCAGGAAGGCCTCGAAAGCCTTGCTGTAAGCGTCGACAATGTTGAAGAAATAACAGGATTCGATTTCTTCTCGTGCCTTCCCGACGACATAGAATCCGAAGTAGAATCACAAGTCAACTACAGAATATGGAACCGACGCAAACGATGACAGGAAATATCTACGGTTTCGACGACACCATATGCGCCATATCTACCCCACCCGGCGTAGGAGGCATAGCGGTAGCACGCATATGCGGCCAAGATGCTATAAATATAACGGATAAAATATGGCAGGGTAAGCGGCTTTCCGATGCCAAGTCACACACCGCGCACCTGGGCACGATACTTGCGCCGGACGGCAGCACCCTTGACGAAGGTGTTGCGACAGTTTTCCGCGCACCTCGTTCATACACAGGACAAGACACGGTTGAAATAAGCGTACACGGCTCCCGATGGATTCAGCGGGAATTAATATCGGCACTCGTGGCGGCCGGAGCACGGCCTGCAGAACCGGGCGAATTTACCCGCAGGGCTTTCGCTGCCGGACGCTTCGACCTATCAGAAGCCGAAGCGGTAGCAGACCTCATAGCATCATCATCGAAAGCCGCGCACCGACTGGCCATAAACCAGATGCGAGGCTCTGTGTCAAAACAGCTCGAATCACTCCGTAAGCAGCTTGTTGAACTTGCATCGCTGCTCGAACTCGAACTCGATTTCTCGGAAGAAGATCTTGAATTTGCCTCCCGCACCCACCTTGTCGAACTGGCTGAGGCCGTCGGCTCCGAAATATCGCGTCTTACCAAAACATATCGAACCGGCACTGCCATCAAGGAAGGAATCCCTGTAGCTATAATAGGCCACACGAATGCAGGAAAATCCTCATTGCTCAACGCCCTTGTAGGCGACGAACGCGCAATAGTAAGCGAAATCCACGGCACCACACGCGACATCGTGGAAGACCGCATAGAACTCGGCAGCTATCTTATCCGACTTCAAGACACAGCCGGACTCCGCCAAGACACCGACGACACCATCGAGCGCATTGGCATCGAGCGCTCCATCAATGCAGCCGTCAAGGCCGAAATAATAATATATCTGATCGATGCCTCATCTCCGGCAACTCAGGCTGAAGTCGAGGCAGAACTCACGGGGGCAAATACCGAAAGAATAATATATGCCATAAACAAAACAGATCTTTGCCGGAACACCCCTGCCCTGCCCCATAACGCGCAACCCATAGAGCTGTCAATAAAAAACGCCACAGGACTCGACACTCTCCGCAATGCCATTATACAAAAAATCGAAGACTTTGCAGGAGGAGCCAATGCCGACCTGTTGATAACCAACGCCCGCCAAGCCGCTGCACTCGAGGCCGCGTCGAACTCCAACCGCGCACTCCTCGCAGCCCTGCGCTCAGGCATACCCGCCGACCTCGTAGCCCAAGACCTCCGCGAAACCCTCCACCATCTCGCCACCGTCACCGGCTCCGTCACCACCCCGGAAATCCTCGCAACCATCTTCTCCCGTTTCTGCATCGGTAAATAGGTATACACTTGATAATCACATAATTAGCTAATAAATAATACGAAACGCCTCTTTTCAGGGGCGTTTTTTATTGGTCAAAATATCCGATTTTTGCACATTTTGGTCGATTTTAGCGATTTCCTGTACCGCGATTGTGCCGTTTCCGTGGTTTCAGTTGCGCCTCTTCCGAGGTTGTGGAGTGTTGGGACACTCTGGGACACAGTGGGACGCGCTAGGACACTTTTGAATGGATTTTAACAGAAATAACCGATGAGCAGTACAATCGACATCAACAAAATCTGCGAGTGGTGCGGTAAGGAATTTATCGCTCACAAATGCTCTACCCGCTTCTGTTCAAAGCGATGTAGCGAACATTCTTACAAGGCTTTGCGCAGGCAAGCCCATGTTGAGCAGGAGAACCATGCGACTTCCGAGAGCAAAAAACAAAGATGTATTCCAGCTGGTAACTACTTTTCACCACGACAATGTGCCGTTTTATTGGGGATTGGTAAGTCCTCCGTGTACCGCTGTCTCGCTGATGGTCTTATACCATGCATACGCCTGAAAGGTAAGACGCTTATCAGCCGAGCAAGCATTGACAAGATGTTTGAGAATCCACCGGAATATATCAAGAGGGAGAAGAAGGTGGCTGAGCCTATCGAGGAGTTTTACACGACCAAGCAGATTCTTGAAAAGTTCGGTATCAGCAATTCGTGGCTTTTTAAGATGGCAAAGGAGCGAAATATTCCGAAAACCGTTGTCCGTGGAAAGACTCTATGGAGCCGTAAACATATCGACAATAATCTTGCCGATAAGCAGCCTACTGAGACGGTAGCCGGAGAATGGTATTCCGTCGAGGAGGTATGTGCCAAGTTCAACATGTCGAAGGAGGCTGTCTATCGTTTTGTGTCGGAGCGGAAGATTGGCAAGCGTAAGGACAAGTGCAAGATGTTTTACTCGCGCCGTCAGTTTGACAAGGCTATGGGTGTTGAATGTGATGTGGAGCCGGAATACTACACCATGCCGGAAGCGATGGCGCGGTATAACATGACCCGTGACCAGATTTCTCATTACGTCCGGACACATGACATTCCAAGAAGTTATGAGGGCAGATATGTGAGAATCGACCGCAAGGCTCTTGATGCTCTGTTCGCCCCGCCGAAAATTGGTTAAAAATCGGTGAGCGGTACAGGTGATTTTACCATCACCATTTCACCATCAGCCTTTTATATAGTTTTGCATCACGAATAATCAACAAACAAGAAATACAACCATGTTACCATCAACCTGTTCAAAAGTCAGTCTGCGCCAGCGTCCGATAAAGAACGACCGCCTGTCGCTGTACCTCGACTACTACCCGGCCATACGCAACCCGAGAACAATGAAGATGTCGCGTCGTGAATATCTGGGATTCTACATCTTCGCAAATCCGCGCAACAAATATCAGCGCGAATACAACGACTCTATACTGATGCGTGCCGAGATAATACGTTGCCGCCGTCAGGAGGCGGTCATAAACAATGAGTTCGGTTTCCTCGACCGCGAACAGCCGAAAGCCGACTTCCTACTATATTTTGAGGAGAAAGCGAAGAAGCATTATGACAAGTGGGTCATTGTCTATCGCCATTTCGAGAGATTCGTCAACGGTAAATGCTCATTCGGTGATATCACCATAGAGTTATGCAGCAAATTCCGGGAGTATCTGCTTACCGCCAAACAGCTCCGCCACCCTAAGCTGACCATCACACGCAATTCAGCCGCAGGATACTGGTCAACATTCCGCGCTTTGCTGAAAGAGGCGTACAAGGAACGGTTGATTAAAGAGAATCTAAACGACTTCATAGAGGATATTGAATACGAAGAGGTCAAGAAAAATTTTCTTACGGCTGATGAAGTGAAATTGCTTGCCGCCACACCGTGCGAGAAGCAGATACTGAAAGCGGCCTCGTTGTTCTCTATCCTGACGGGACTGCGAATAAGCGACATAATCAAATTGCGGTGGGAGGACATACGCCCTGATGCCGACGGCGAGATGGCTATGTTCATCCGTATTCAAAAGACGCAGAAAGAATCTATCCACCCTCTCAGTCCGGAGATGCTGGCATTGTGCGGTGAGCGGGACAAAGGAATTGTATTCAAAGGATTCAACCGCTCTATGACGCAAGAGCCGTTGAAGAAATGGCTGAAAGCCGCAGGCATCACTAAACGGATAACATTCCACCGTTTCCGCGATACATTCGCCACCCTACAGCTCGCCGCCGGAACAGACATATACACGGTAAGCAAGATGCTCGATCATGCCAACGTGACCACGACGCAAATTTACGCCCGATTAGTTGACTCCACCAAACGCGACACGGTTGGCCGCATAAAACTGACATAAATTCATCAACATCAACCGTGGTTCTGTCCGGGCCACGGTTGCTATTTTCACATCCTGTGACTTCTATCCGGTGACACGGTTGTTCAATAATAAGCCATTGGTTTCCAAATTATTCCATTTTAGTTCATGTTAGCAAAACGGTTGTTAAAAAAGGACATAACAGGATAATAATTGTGTCTAAAATTTCGAATTTAGCAATCGGCACACTATACTTTTGCAGGATAAAACAATAGATTTTATCCGCATGAATACACATTTGAATTCAATCCGCACAATAGCCCTTGTCTGCATCGCTGCTAAGGCTATTTCCGTTGGCTTCGCTTCTGGCAATGCAACTCTATCAGCATCGGTCAGTTCCTCGCTCACCACTTTTCTTATGTTCACGCTATGCTATCTTTCCGTAGAATATGGCATACGATTCTTCATTATTCCTCTTGTTAGAGAGCCATTAGGTGTTATATCATTCAAGCGCAGAAAGGATAAAGCTGTAGAACAATCAGAGGAAATGGCGATTACTTTTGCCGAAGAAGTATCACCGCTCGACACTCCAAAAGCACAGGAAGTGATAGCATATACCTTAGGGACTTTTGCCGGAGTATTGACTAACGAGGAACTGATGTCTCTTGACAATAATCTGAAAGCCTTTATTCTTGGAGAGCCGACAACGCAAACCGCAGTAAATCGCCGTATCTCAAAATTCCGCACACATGACGTGTATCATTTCGGGTGGAATATCGCCAAACGGCTAAAAGTATCCAATACCATGATAGCCGAGTTTCTGAAATCGCAATTTCCGTGGCAACTCGCGGATGTCGAGATAAGCACCATTGCCAAAAAACTGTCTTCGGATGAGGGTGCTTTCACTCTCCCTAAAGTTGAGCCGCGTCTGCCTCTGCCACCTTATCCGCTTGCCAAGAAACTCGGCATCTGTTAAATATCGGTGAAACTCTACCAATCAGCAAAATAACCGTTCACTTCACCGGCTCACCATTGCCGATACCCATAATTTTGCGACAAATTCTAAAACACAAAATATGGAAAAGACAAATCCGTCATTTGACTCGCTTCCACATCTGGTATGCAGTCTGATCAAAGAAATCGAGGGGCTGAAATCTCTCGTGAAAGAGGCTATCGGCATGAAACCGTCCGAGCCTGACAACCGTCTTGTAGGCATTGACGAGGCTTGCAGAATCCTCCGCCGTAAGAAATCGACAGTGTACCACATGGTGCGTGATGGCATCCTGCCGCACTACAAAGTAGGTAAGATGCTGGAGTTCCGCCCCTCGGAACTTATCGCATGGCAGGAACAACACGCCTGCGATGGCACCAAATCCTCAGGCGAGATTCTTGCCGAGATGAAATCGGCCATGCGCCGCAAACCCAAATCCGGATGGTGATGGCTTCTTATTATCAAAACCGCAGGATGCCACTGCGTCCGGCTTGTGGGTTGCATGAGGATGATCCGATAGAACCTCAACGTAAGCCGCAAAAGGAGGTGCCCTCTTTCCCTCTTAGTGTATTTCCTATGGCTATACGTAATATCGTGGAGGCATTGGTTGAGTATGAGCATTTCAATGTCAATTTCATAGCCGCGTCCATGTTCACGACATTTGCGGCGGCAATGGGCAACCGCTGGACGGTGCGCTTCTCGGCGACATGGGTTGAGCGACCGATTATGTATGTGGCACTTGTCGGTTATTCGAGTTGCGGCAAGACACCTCCGCTCAGGCTCGCTCTGTCGCCGTTGCTTAACCTTGACCATGAATACGACCGGGAATATTCCGTCCAACTCAAAGCATACAAGCAATGGGAAGCCAAATCGCCGAAAGAGCGTGTAGCACTTTCTTTGCCGGAGGATATGGTGCGACCGAGTCGCAGGTGTCATGTGGTGGTTGACGCGACCATCGAGGCATTAATCGGGGCAATGCGCGACAATCCGCAGGGCGTGATTCTTTACAGTGATGAACTTGAAAGCCTGTTTGCCAACTTCAATCGCTACAACAGCTCGGATGAAAGCTATTTTCTCAGCGCGTTCAGCGGCACCCCATTCAAATATATCCGGAAATCGGCCGATGAACATATCTTCCTACCGAATCCATATTGCTCCATCATCGGTAGCACCCAACCGGGACGCCTTGCAAAGCAATTCGGTGGCGAGCGTGTTGCCAACGGCTTTTCATCCCGCTTCTTGAAAGTCTATCCCGACATTACCGATATGCCGACATGGGGGACTGACCGTATGCCCGATGGTATAATAGAGCAATGGGAGCGGATAATCCGCAAGGTTGCCACTTTTGACTTCAAGGGAAAAGAACAGCCAATGGAATTGACCTTCTCCCGTGAAGCCCATAGGAAACTGTGCGAATGGAAGGAGAGCGTTAACAATGCGATATATTCAGCTACCGAGTCAGACGCTGAGAAAGCCGTGTGCGGTAAACTTGAAACCTATCTCATGCGCTTCTGCCTCATCATCCGGATAATGAAGAATATCTGCACCGAAGAGTCGGCAACACTGATAGATACCGGGAGCGCGGAGGCTGCTATCAAGTTGGTTGAGTATTTCCGTGAGATGGAAAACCGCGTTATTCGTGTATCCTTATCCGGCAATCTCGATAAACGGCAGTCTGAACTCCTCGACGCTTTGCCCTACGACTTCCGGACTTCGGATGCCATCGACATCGGACGGTCACTTGGGATGTCGGAGTCAACGGTAAAACGTTTCCTGAAAAACTCTGCCCTTTTCAGAAAAGAAGAACACGGACACTATACAAAAATGTCATGTGACCCTTGACATTTTCGACACTTTGACATTTTACATGAGACCCATCGAATGAGGCAAGAGAGCAAGTTTGTCAGACATCATTGGTGTATAAATCTTGCTGTGCAAGATATGCCGATTGTTCCCACAACGGCAATCCCGCCACCTCGCAGAGTTGGGTCAATCCCGCTCGAAACTCGCAGTATTTTATAAGGATGAAAATGTCATGTGACAATGAAATCAAGATATGCAATCATCAAGACATATAGTCTTTATGCATTATGACTTCCAAACATAATATCATCAGAACATCAAAGCATCAAAGCATCAGAGCATCAAAGTATCAGAGCATCAAAACATAGTAACATCATGTCATCAAATAATAAGAACATCATACTACGGCTTCGCGTGGATGAGGCGACAGCCAATGCAATCCGCGCCAAAGCCGACAGCCATTTCAACGGCAACATCAGTGCCTGTATCCGTTGCGCCACGTTGCAATATGACGGAAAGGTTACGACATCTTCAGCCGATTCAGAGATAACAGCAGTGCTGACAGCTATTCTGCGTCAGTTGAAGAAAATCGGGACGAATGTCAATCAGACGGCCCGTCAGATTAACGAGCGTATGAAGGTGTCGCCCTACGGATTGTCTGCCTCGGATATCCAACCGTTTGTATTCTTCCGCAATGACCTGTCAGCCATCTGGGAGCATCTGAACCAAATCAAAGAGCGTCTATGATAGTCAAGAAACTTGGCATGGTATCCGGTGGGGCTTCCCCGGCGCCGGATATAATGAACGCAAGGTTGCCGAGGGTGTGGCACGGCTCATGGCGATGGAGAATGTCGATGCTGCCATGCGCCATAAGGTGGAGCTGTTGCATGAAGCCGGGTTCGACTGCGCCGGAGAGATTGAGAGATACCTCAAGGAGCGGTCGAGGACATACGGCAACACCAAGACCACGCGCTTTCAGTTCCACATCGCCGCATCGGTAAAGGGGCAGGTGATGTCCGCTGACGAGATGACCGACTTTGCCCGTCAACTCATGGCGGAAGCAGGATATGGCAGACAGCCGTATTTCGTGTACTACCACCACGACACCGACAACAACCATGTGCATATACTTTCCACACGCATACAGCCAAACGGTTTTCCGATACCCGATCATCACGACTATGCACGACTCAATGCCGCCGCAAATCGTATTCTTTCATCGGACATCAACTGCGACATTCAGCGTATGTTCTCTTACGGCTATCTCACCGAAGGACAGTTTGCCAATATAATCCGCTCACATGGATATAAATTTGAGCGCGTAGATGACAGCTATGTACTGTTTCGCGGAGGGGTCAAGGCCACGACAATCTCGTTGTCTGAGATAGGGAGGCATATTTCGCAAGGAAACGACACCCGGAAAGAACGGGCTAAACAACTCCGTGCGATTATCAGGAAATATAAGGCTGAAATTGCGGAGGGAAAAGTTCAAAATGTCGAAAATGTCAAGGGTCACAAAGGTCAGAAGAAAAAATATGTGCGCCGGAAAGCCAACCACGACATACGTAAAATCAAGGGTTCGAACGGCAAGACACTATCCCAGGAGCAACAGCGGCATATGTCGGAGTTGATGGACATTCTCAAAACCAAATTCGGCATAGACATTCATTTTCAGAAAGACCGCAATGGTGAGATCCGTGGCTACGGCATCGTTGATCATAACCGGAAGATGGCACTTGACGGCAACACGGTGATGAAGCTGTCAGAACTGATAGACTTCGCGAAGAAGCAGGAGCGCAAGGAATGCCCGCTGGATATATACCGCGATCTGTTCTCTATGGAGGTACGGAAATCCGGCATGGACGGCATAATGTCAATCCGGTTGTTCGACGGTTCAGAACATACTCGCAAGATGTCACCTCGACAATCGGCATGGTACTTCAACTCGCCCGAAAGTGAAAGAGAAGATGTAGCAATCCGGATAGCCGCCACCATGTTCTCAACCGAAATATTTGAATCCGTATTGCAGAAATATCCGGTAAGCGACATCAGTTCAAGAATAGGAAGCGTCAACATTATCAAGATGCGCGATGGCGGTAGAGCAATCCGAGTAGTCTCAGCCGATGGGTTCTCGGCGACATATCCGATGACAGCCGATGAATTGCGCTTCCATGCGAGATTGCAAGACAACGCGGCAAACGTTTATCTTTGTCAACTCGCAATTCTGCGCATAACTCATGAAGACGCTACCGAGCTGACCAACCGCATCAAGGAACTGACCGCCAAATCAACCGGAAGCATCACTCTCCCTCTCCGTCAGTCTGACTACACACCGGAACAAGCCAAAGCCTTCACTACTCATCAATGCACCGCCCTCGCTCGCCTCATCTCCCGCGACATCTCATCCTCCCACTCCGTCAACCGCGAATGGGAAGTAGGCAAGCAATCCCACTACAATCACATCGACAACCAACAATCCGGCACACAACTCGCAATATAGTGACACTTATTTCCGTGGTACGCACTGCAAAATAGACAAATCCAACCTCCTCTCATTCGAATTCTGAATTCGTACACATATCCTTTTGTCCGCATGAAAATTATCGCTAATTTTGTTATATAGTTATGGCAGATGTGATGACACCGGAGCAGCGCAGCCGTTGCATGGCGGCTATCAAGGGAAAGGATACCAAGCCGGAAATGATTGTGCGGAAGTATCTTTTCTCCCGTGGTTTGCGCTACCGTGTCAACAACCGTAAACTGCCAGGATCGCCTGACATTGTGCTGAAGAAATACAAGACGGTTGTTTTTATCGACGGTTGCTTCTGGCATGGTCATGAGGGTTGCAAGTATTATCGGTTGCCTAAAACCAACGTTGACTTCTGGCGTCACAAGATAGCTATGAACATAGCCCGCGACTATGCCAACGGTGTTGACCTCCGGCTTGCCGGATGGAAAGTAATACGCGTATGGGAGTGTGACATAAAGACCAAGGCAAAACGGGGAGAAATTCTTGAAAGGCTATATCAAGAGATAGTCGGGACGGAGCATAAGTCAAATACTTATGAATCCCCGCCCGATGCCGACCAAATAGCCGCAGAACCAAGAGCTCCATATGGAGATAAGAAAAATTAAGCCAGCAGAGCCTAAATCTTGCCCATGCCTGTCACTATCTTTGCGAAAGATTACCTAAGTCTCAGAAAAATTTCGTAACTTTGTAATATAATACGCGCTTGCGCAGACAAATAGACCAATCAATGTAAGTAACAACTTATATTCAACATATTAGAGGACTTCCGTGTAGTCGTGTAAAAGGCTTGGTCGCCTGTCTGCCTACACGGGAGTTCTTTTATTTAGGTGCCACACAAGATCTCTATGGATTTTGAATCGCAATTTTTAGAATTTAGCAAAGGACTCCCACTTTGGAGGCCAGATGCCGTGTCTAAAAACCGCAGGGCGAAAGTCGTAGACTTTTTCTGTGGTTGTGGTGGCACGTCTTTAGGTTTCGCTGCCATTCCGGACTTTTTTCAGATTGTCTGTGGCATTGACATCAATCCGATTGCCCTAAAGTCATTCGGGAGCAATTTTGGATGCAAAACTTACTGTAAAGATATAAGAGAAATCACTGAGGATACCCTTAAGGAAATTAAAGAGTTGGCTGCTCATACAAAAGATGAGCCGTTGATTTTGGTGGGATGTGCTCCTTGTCAAGGCTTTTCTGCTCACAGGAAGAAGGATAAGGAGAAACCGGAAGACCAAAGGAACTCCCTTATCCGAACATTTGCTCAATTGGCTATTCAGATTAATCCCGATTATATAGTCATGGAAAATGTTCAAGAGGTTCTTAACGGCAAGTTCAGATGTCACTATGAAGAGGCAAAGGCCATATTTACAGAAGCTGGATATTACGTTACTCAACGAGTATATAATGCCGCCGCTTTTGGAGTACCCCAAGCGCGTGTTAGGGCCATCATTGTAGCATCCAAACGTCCGTTTACTATGCCTTTCGGGGTCTTGAAGCAAGATTCTTTCAATACCGTAAGAGACGCTATTGGCAATCTGCCCAAAGCAAATGACATAAATGGCAATGATCCATACCATTTCAGTTCAAAACACAAACAGTCCACAATAGACGTTATAGCCCAAGTCCCCAAGAATGGTGGGAGTCGCCCACCTCATGTTGGACCTCCATGTCTGGATAAAGTCAAGGGCTTCTCAGATGTGTACGGACGCTTGTTTTGGGATAAGCCGGCTATAACAATTACAAAAACTTCACGAAATCCAGCGTGTGGTAGATTCTGCCATCCCGAAGAAGATAGAGGTTTGACCCTTAGAGAGGTAGCCCGACTTCAGAGTTTTCCCGATTCTTTTATTTTTGAAGGCGGTTCAAGCGACCGCTATGAACAAGTGGGAGAGGCTGTCCCTCCGTTGCTTTCGATGGCGATAGCCACTCAAATATATTTACAGGAGACTAAACCCAATGAGCTTTAATTGTATTGATTGTTTCTGTGGCGCGGGAGGATTGGCGCTTGGATTGTCAAATTCAGGATTTGACATACTTTATAGCTTTGACATTGATGCTAAGGCTATAGCGACAATGCGCTCTAACTTGAAGTATCTGCAGAATCATCAGACTGAAGTTCAGGACATCTATGATTTGGACACAGATACTCTTTTAAAACACTTCGACCTTAAAAAAGGAGAACTTGATTTACTTGCTGGCGGCCCTCCATGCCAAGGTTTTTCTATCCAAAGAGGAGGCGAGGATAACGATGAACGAAATGATCTGGTTAGTCGATACATTGAAGTCGTAAAGACGGTACGACCCAAGTTTTTTCTTATGGAGAACGTACCCGGCATTGTGGGGAAACGTGGAGCCGCCATATTGGAGGAGAACTTAAACAAGATTTCTGCCGAAGGTTATTTTATTCACCAACGTATGTTGGACGCACAAAACTTTGACGTACCCCAACGACGCAAGCGTATAATCATCATAGGAGAACGTAAAGACCATGATTCTCCTTTATACCAGTATCCGAAACCCAACGACAGAACAATCACCGTAAGGGAATCAATAGGATTTCTTCCTCCACCACCTGATGATTTCACAGATCATCCTGATTTCCCAAATCATAGGAGAGACAGGTTATCTCCTGATAGTCTCAAACGCATTCAAGCAGTGAAAGAAGGCCAGGGAAGAGATTTTCTACCTGAAGACTTATTGCTGCCATGTCATAAAGTTAGTTCATCTGTAATGGGGCACCGTAATGTTTTCGGCAGAATGTGTTGGGACAAAGTCGCACCAACAATAACTGCTCGTTTCGATAGCTTTTCTCGTGGAATGTTTGGACATCCGGTGCAGGATAGGACTATTTCTCTTCGGGAAGGGGCTTTGCTGCAAACTTTCCCCCTTGATTATATTTTTGTTGGGAGCAAGGTTGAAGTGGCAAGACAAATAGGAAATGCCGTCCCTGTCAAACTTGCGGAACATATTGGAGAATCTATAATTGAAGCGTTGGAGAAATGGTAAGATATAAAGGCATATTAGAACAGTATTTTGTTGAACTTAAGGATTTCTACAAATTCAATAGTTCTACGGGGCTGGCTACGGCAGAGCTATCCTTCCGCCCATTTCTCGACAATTTCTTCGCTAACCTATGTTCTTATTTCGGTTCAAATATCCAGCGGATTTTTGAACCGAGAAATCAGGGTAAGTACGGACGGCCTGATTGGGCATTTACCGATTCCAACACTATGGGTGTATATGGATATGTTGAGGCCAAAGGGTTGTCGCCTGAGGAGAACATAAATGTAGAGGAATACAAATCGCAGGTAGAGAAGTATCTTAACTTAGGCAATCCAGTCTTGCTCACAGACGGGATTGAGTTCGTTTATTATGATGTAGACGGTTCTGCTGATTCGTTTGAATTATTTCAAAAGCCTGTAAACTGGGAGGAACCTGAATATAACCTTCAGACATTGGAACGTTTTCAGAAGTTCTTCTCCAAGATTGGCTTCCGTACCATTCCCGAGCAGATGGTTATCACAGAATTGTCCACGCGAGCAAAATTGCTTTGCACCGATCTTCTTGAATTACTGAATTTGGAAGAAGACGAAGCTGAATCGAAATCCGAGCTTACCACTATACGCACATTGAAACGGTTGTGGGACATTGCAGCGAACAACCTTGATGCGTCATTGTCAGATGACCGAACATTTGCAGGATTTATTTCTCAAATTCTTGCATTTGGACTATTATATGCCCATCGCTTCATCAATGATGAGAAGTTTTCACCCTCATTGAAATATGAGATGCTCCATTATTTCTGGACGCAAAAGCCATATAAGGAATACTCTGACCATGTGGAGCCATTTGTTCATTTGTTTAACGCTCTTTCTGAGGAACTGGATTCCAAACTCAGCAAAATAGGTGGATGGTATGATAATACGAGACGCTTTTTGGCATTTGTAAAGTTGTCTCATAACGCAGTGCGTCGTCCTAATTTCCATCAATTGTATGAGGAGTTCTTGTCCGCATACGACAGGGACACACGCATTGACTTTGGAGCGTGGTATACTCCCGTGGTATTAGCAGACTTCATTGCTCGTCTGGTGTTCTTCAATATTCAGGTGAATCCTGATTTAAAGATACTTCAGAACAATCCATTTTTCGTGATTGATCCATGTTGTGGAACGGGAACATTCCTTGAATCTGTGTTGGACAATATTACGTTGCCTCCTCAATCAAAACTCATCGGCTTTGAGATTCTTCCCGTACCATATGCCCTGGCCAATTATAGATTGTCAATCTATGAGATCCCGACGGCTCTTACCTTGTCTGTGCATCTAACAAACACTCTGGGAGACAATACTTTCTGCAAGCCGGAATATGACTTCAGCAAATTAGATTCGGTCGGTCTCTTTTTCGCAAAAGAACAAGTGGCATCCTACAAACTCTCTCAGCCGCCTCTTACCATCATAATCGGCAATCCCCCTTGTTCCGATTCTTCTGTCACCAATGCAGGTCAGTTCCTGGAGTCTCTTATGAACGATTTCCGACCACCAATCAGACGAGGAAGGCAGAACATACAGATGCAATTGACAAACGAGTGGATAAAGTTCTTGCGATGGGGTATCTATAAGGCTATGATAAGCAAACCATCAATAATTGCTTTTATCCTTCCCTCAGCATTTGCTGAAAATATCTCGTTCAAATATGCTCGCAAGTTCTTAATTGAGAATGCTAATGAGATATCAGTAATTGAGTTTGATTCTGACAATCGCGTTGAAAGTGCCAACCAGAATGTATTCAATACACTTCAGGGCCGGCTCCTGATTCTTGCATCCTTTACAGCCGACAATACATCTAAATTTGTGCGGTACAAAGATTTGCGTGGACTTTCAAAGGCTCAAAAAATGGAGTTCTTCTCTAAAGATGTAACTGCATTGGATTGGGATGTATTATCCATTGATGAAGAGTATTCGTTGCGTCCGAAGGGCGAGTACGATGTGGAGTTGTATTCTCAGTTCATCCCATTGGCTGCCGAACATGGCTCTGAAAATGGGATTTTCTTGCGTCATTGTTCCGGAATGAAACTTGCACCGACACACTTGCTGGTACATTTTTCCAAAGGACAATTGAGTAGAAGAAGCAAGTATATTGGTGATCTTGCTCATTCTTATTCTGACATTAAAGACCGATGGTATAGCGGACAAGCAAAACCTCCGGCAGAAAAGAAATTGTCAAATTCAGTTCGTGTACTGGTTGCCCGCTCATCCAAGAATGGTAGCCAGTATTCGTATCGTCCATTTCTGGAGGCTTATGTCAACGATGACGAAACTCTATTGACTGCACTCAAAAATGCAGAAGGTGGCGGTATGAGGTATCGTCCAGAGGTAAGAGCGGCTTTCTCTGACCCGAATGTCTTTGGATTTGCCGTTGCACCTGCTCCAGCTGAAATCAGTCGGACAATTACGAAGTTTACTTCATTTTGTTGGCACCTTCCCGACAATGACTTGGCTACTCGGGGAAATGCTCATGTGTTCTGCAATCGTTTTCCGAATTACAAAAAGGGCTCGAATTGGAACTCTGATGCGGTTTCAAATATAAACCCTAAATTGCTCGAAATATTATCGGAAAAGGTTGGCTTAGAATCAGCAAAAGTGCAGGACACATTGGTATTCTATGCCTATGCAGTTTTGTCTTCGCCTTATTTTTTAAACGAGTTCTCAGCCAAGCTTCATTCTTTGGCTGGGCAAACGCCTGCCATTCCTATAACCAATGATAAAAAGCTCTATTTAGAGCTTGTCAAGATAGGGAAACGTCTCGCGGCATTGGAAAGAAGCGATTACAAATTCTCACAACAAGAGGCAGATGGAAATTTTACTTGGATGAATCCTTTGGCATCCTTTGAGCTTAAAGGTTATTCGATTAATGAGGATGGCGTAGAATTTACCTCTGTAAAAGGGAATCATTTTATTCAGCCTGTTCCATCAGAGATTCTTGAGTTCAGTGTCTCAGGATACGGTATTGTCCGAGAGTGGCTTAAATACCATTCTTACTCCTATTATCGAAAGGCGTTAGCGGCAGAGGAAATTGATGACTTCATGAATCTTGTCAATCGGCTGCGTATCTATATTGCCGAACACAAGAATTTGGATACCGTAGTAAGAGATGTGATGGCATCTAATCTCATCCAGTTAAATTCATAAGAATGCCTAAATTTTAGGATGTAGATGTTGAAATTTAATCACACTTTCCTCAAATGTTTTTATGACAATAGACATACTTAAAAATTTTATCCAATCTTCGAACATAAACTTTATGTTTGGTTCGGGGCTTTCCAGACCATATTTGCCGGTGTTGGGCGAGATTGAATCTCGTTTGACTCAATTATCTCATGACGCAACTATAGGCAAAGATGAAAGGAAAATCATAGAAACGGCTATTTACAAAGAATACTTTACTGGTGTCATTTATCCGAACCTCTCTGTTCCGGTTGTTGAAGGAGAAGATAAGAATCGTTACCAAGAGGTAATGGAACAGTATTCTCTTTTCTTCCAACTATGGTCTTACATACTGCACCATAGGAGTAATAATATACTTTCCAGACAAATCAACATATATTCCACCAATATAGATATGTTTGTGGAGCGAGCTGCCGATCTTATGAAGGTGGAATTTAATGACGGCTTCCGTGGAACAATCAATCCCATTTTGGATGAAACAATGTTCCAAAAGAAAGTTATGAAGAATAGCGTCCACTTCATGAACACTACCGAAGTTCCGACATTTAATCTCCTTAAAATACATGGAGGAATTAATTGGCTAACAAACGAAGTCGGTGATATTACTAAGGACAGCGCATTATCACAGGTAGTAAAGGTATCGGATGCCTTAAAGGCGTTAAAAAATGAGAACCAGATTCAATATGGAGAACTATCCACCATGCGTTGTGATTTCGATTTGCTTGAAAATCCAGAAGATTCTGTAAAAGAAGCGGAACCATTCTTGGCTGAGTATGAAAAGATTGCTATGGTGAATCCTAATAAAAGTAAGTTTAGTTTAACTGTGACAGATTCTCATTTCTATGAGATGATGCGCATGTATTCTAATTCCTTGGAGAAGGAAAATTCATTGCTATTTGCAATGGGATTTTCTTTTGCTGATGAACATATTCTTAATATTACTTGCCGGACGGCTCGCAGGAATCCGACATTAAATATAATAATATTTGCATATCAAGACAGTGTGAAAGACGGTTTTTCTAGCAAATTCGAGGGATTCCCAAACGTCTTTATCATTGGTCCCTCTGATTTAAAAGACAAGGATGGAACTCCGTTAGCGCCAGAATTTTCATTCAAAGGCATAAACGTCATCTTTAACCATATCAAAAATTTAATTCCACCTCAGTTTTTGCATGGAACCATTTAACAACGAGGCTATCATATCCGAGCTGTCAATCTTTAGAATTGGCGAAGTCATTTCTATAAGCGGACGTGAGGTGAAAATTGCGGTTGACAAAGAAAAGAATCTCCCTCATATCTTTTTCTATGGGCAACTTATAGAATGTTTCAGTAGGTTCATACTTGAAGATTCTAAATGGTTTTGATATGCTCATTGCCAAAATAGAAACCGAATTTATTAATCAAGACAACTCTCAAGAAGCTGTAAACTATGAAGAACAAGGGCATCATATAAAACGAGTACTCTGTACGTCTCTCATAGGTTATATGACTACTTCTGGATTTGTCAAGGGCGTAAAGACTCTTCCTCTAGTAGGCAATGAGGCATATATTCTAAACACTAAAGAGTTTAGTTCGATTCATCGCTTTGTTCAGAACGATGACGAACTCACAATCAGGCTGGGAACATTATCCACTGATTCACAGATTATTGTTAGTCTAGGCGTTCAAAATCTATTTTCAAACCATGTTGGTATTTTTGGCAATACTGGGAGTGGTAAATCTTATACGCTGGCACAAATCTACCACAGGTTATTTGAACTCTTCAGAGGAAATGACAACTTCAAAGCCAACTCCCGATTCCTTTTTATAGATTTCAATGGGGAGTATTCAGGAGATTCCGTAATGACAGAGGGCAAGAAGGTCTATAAGTTGTCAACATATACACCTATAAATAAGATACCAATGAGTCAAGATTCGGTGATGGATCTGGACACTCTGTGTATTTTCGCGTCAGCTACCGAGAAGACTCAAAGACCATTCATATCAAGGGCACTCAATTTATATCATTGGCTTAGGGATAAGGGCGGTAATAAAGACGAAATGCAAAATATATTCCGAGCAATGCTTTGCAAAAATATAAAAGCAATCTTTACAATGGAGGACAAATCGAAAGTTGAACCTCTACTGGAATATATAGTATCAATTGTACCCCCGAAATATGATGTAGACGGATTTGGTGTAGACCTTAGGGAAAGTGTATCATATCATGAGACGCATAAATACTACTACCTTCCAGGAGATAGAGAGAGCGCTTATAAGAGGAAATTAAGCGACAGAGATCTTGAGGGAAATAAAAATGGTGAATTCGTTGAGCGTACTCATTATTATACTCAAGCTCTAGAATATCAAATTCCAGATGATTTTATTCGATTCTTCATTGACATCCTATATTTACAATTAGTACAAGATGTAAAAAATAGTCGCGCACAAAATGACCATATCCATCCCGCAATAGAAAAACTGAAAAGCATGGTCAGGAACATTTCTATGGTACTTGATTTCAAAGAGGATGTCGATTTTTGGGATAAGTCAAATATTGTGGTCGTTGACTTACGGATGGCAAATCAAGACACAAAAAAGATGATTCCTCTTCTTCTTTGCCATAGTGCATATAAGCAACATACTCAAAATAAAGATAAGGCTACTCCCTATCTTAATATAGTGATAGATGAGGCTCATAATATTCTATCGTATCAGTCCACGAGAGAAAGTGAAAGTTGGAAAGACTACCGTCTTGAAGTCTTTGAGGAAATAATCAAGGAAGGACGAAAGTTCGGTGTATTTATGACTATAGCAAGCCAGCGTCCATCTGACATTTCATCTACCATAGTATCTCAGCTTCATAATTACTTTATTCATCGATTGGTAAATGATGAAGATCTTACCAAGGTCGCAAAAACTATTTCGTATCTTGATAGAATTTCGCAAGAATCTCTCCCTATTCTGCCAACTGGATCATGTGTAGTGGCTGGTCAGGTCGTTGAAATGCCTCTCATAATACAAATTGACAAGATGAATGATCGGCATAAGCCTGACAATGAGACACTAAAATTGCTTGATTACTGGAAAGCATAAACTAAGCTCAATAGCTAAAGCTAATGATAAGTGTATGAATACAGAAAAAGAAAATATCCTCCTTCAATTCATGGATTCTCATCCCAGACATACAAAAAACATTGTAACAGACGCTATAAGTTCACTTATAGAAAAATCCGTTGAGATGATTTTGCTCTGGCGAAAAGAGAATCCTAACGCAGAAGAGGCAGATTGCATTTCTCAATGCAATCTGCAAATGGCAACATGCACAGCACAATCAATTTTATCTTTAGCAAAAGGAATTCATTGGGGATATCATAGTACATTTCTTATAGATGTACATTCCTGCGCCTCCTTAGTTCGGGCTCTTTATGAGCGAGCTTTTATATTTAGAAATATCTATGTTTCAACTGATAATGTATTGGAGCGTGATTTGTTGCTTTATATATGGGAGATTAGAGGCTTAAACAATCGTGTAAACCTGAAAAATGTTACGGAATCATTTCGCCACATCCAGCTTTATGATAAGAATTCGGTAGAAGAATTAAGACGGAATTTATCAGATATAGTTGGGTGTTTAGATACGACTAAATCCGCGAGAGAACAAATATCACATGCGATTAAAAAAAATACTTCCCAATTAAAAGCAATGATTCGGTAAAAATTACCGAAGTAGTTGAAACTTAAGTTAATATATCGAATTGTCAAACACAAATGAATCGCCAAAACGTTCATTATAAAAACATTAGACAATATGAACGTATTGACGATTCTCAAAGACTTCACCTTTCGGTGTAAGTCGGTATTTGAAAATACTACAACCAAG
>Ga0137306_100313_pt1 | contig 74295 bp, 62 predicted proteins | sample Inofroosms_March_FD_97187 | JGI IMG/M metagenome (GOLD analysis project Ga0137306, IMG submission 97187) | Mouse cecal microbial communities from Vienna, Austria - N-Acetylneuraminic and N-Acetylglucosamine D2O microcosms_March | ecosystem: Host-associated > Mammals > Digestive system > Large... | reverse complement strand
GGACATCCAACCCGAGGACGTGGAGCAGATGGCGGAGTACGCCCCCGCCAAGGCGGTCATCTCCCGGGACAGCTTCGCCGACGATACGGCGATGGCCAACGCCTGGTACATCCTGCGGGACCGGGGTGTGGATTTGAAATTGGTGTGAGGTGTTTGAAATGGATAAAAAACTGTTACCTAGGAACTTTTTCCGGGATAATCCACTGGACAAGATGTCCGCCCCGCTCATCGCCCATTTTTCTATGACGGCGGGCTTTAATGAAAAGCTTCAGAATGCGATGTGGGATATTTTGGAGGGAGAGATCGAGCCTGACCGCAAAGTACGGATCGAGGAGGAAAAAGCAGAGATCGCCCGGCTTGAAACGGGTGACGCAATCGTCAAATTTATTCGAAATGACTATGACATCGCCAACCGTGAAACGCTTTGTAAAAAGATTCTGACCATGCAGGCGGAGGTGCTGCCGCCTCTGCTGCGCCGTTTCCAAACCAGCTTTCAGGATAGCGTGACGGAAACCACCGTATACATCCTTGGCCATGCGGAGCGGGAGTATGTTGACCAGCTGATTGAGATGTATCCGGAGATCCGGAACCCTTACGCCCAAAGTATGGCCTGCGTGGCGCTGGGCGTTCAAGAGCGGGAGGACACACTTCCGCTTCTGCTGCGGGAGTATGAGCGGTTAAAGAGACAATACCCGGAGGAAAGCTATTGCCAAGGGCCGTTGCTGGCGATCTATATTCTGTATGGAAAGGCGTAGCCCGCCATGAAACTGAAATTCAAGGATCAGGATTTCCAGACCGCCGCCGTGGAGGCCGTGGCCGGCCTGTTCGCCGGGCAGGAGCGCAGCCGCGCCACCTTCTCCGTCATGGATGAGGGCCAGCTCCCGGATCAGACCAGCTTCGGCCCGGCGGAGCTGGGGGTAGGCAACGTCCTGCGGCTGGCTGACGAGGCACTCACCGCCAATATGCGCGCCGTCCAGAAGCGGAACCTTCTGCCCATGACGGACAGCGCCGCCTCCCGGCAGTTCTGCGTGGAGATGGAGACGGGCACCGGGAAAACCTACGTCTACACCAAGACCATCTTCGAGCTGAACCGGCGGTACGGCTTCACCAAGTTCATCGTGGTAGTGCCGTCGGTGGCCATCCGGGAGGGCGTGTACAAGTCCTTCCAGGTCACGCAGGAGCACTTTGCCCTGCAATACGACAGCGTGCCCTGCCGGTATTTCATCTACAACTCCGCCAAGCTGTCCGACGTGCGCCAGTTTGCCGCCAGCGCCAACATCGAGGTGATGATCATCAACATCGACGCCTTCAAAAAGGCGGAGAACATCATCAACCAGGCCCAGGACAAGCTGAACGGCGAGACGGCCATGGGCTTTATCCGGGACACCAACCCCATTGTCATCATCGATGAGCCCCAAAGCGTGGACAACACCCCCAAGGCCAAAGAGGCCATCGCGTCGCTGAATCCTCTGTGTGTGCTGCGCTACTCGGCCACGCACCGGGAGAAGATCAACCTGCTCTACCGCCTGACCCCGGTGGACGCCTATCAAATGGGGCTGGTGAAGCAGATCGCCGTGTCCTCCAACCAGGTGTCCGGGGGCTTTAATCAGCCCTATGTGCGTCTGTTTTCGGTGTCCAACGAGAAGGGGTTCCGGGCCAAAGTGGAGATGGACGTAAAGGGCAAAACCGGCGTTGTTGCCCGGAAAACGGTGACGTTGAAGCCGGGGGACGACCTGTTTCTCCTGTCCGGCGGGCGGGAGCTGTACGAGGGCTATACTGTGGCTGGCATCGACTGCACCCCCGGCTATGAGCACATCGAATTCGGCAACACCCAGGAGGTGGCGCTGGGCAAGGCCATCGGGGACATCGACGAGAACGTGGTGAAAAGGGCCCAGATCCGCCGCACCATCGAGGCCCATCTGGACAAGGAACTGCGCTACATGGGACGTGGGATCAAGGTGCTGTCCCTGTTCTTCATCGACAAGGTGGAGAAGTACCGCCATGAGGACGGCACGCCGGGAGTCTACGCCGGAATGTTTGAGGACTGCTACCGGGAACTGATAGCCAGGGAGAAATACGCCCCCATCCGGGAGCGGTTTTCCGCCGATGTGTCCAAGCTGCACAACGGCTACTTCTCCCAGGACAAAAAGGGCCGCCTGAAGGACACCAAAGGCGACACCCAGGCGGACGACGACACCTATAACACCATCATGCGGGACAAGGAGTGGCTGCTGAGCTTCGACTGCCCCCTGCGGTTCATCTTCTCCCACTCTGCGCTGAAGGAGGGCTGGGATAACCCCAACGTGTTCCAGGTCTGCACGCTGATCGAGCAGAAATCCACGTTCACCTGCCGCCAGAAGGTGGGGCGCGGCCTGCGGCTGTGTGTCAACCAGGCGGGGGAACGGGTGGAGGACCGGGACATCAACGTCCTACATGTCATGGCCAACGAGAGCTTTGCTGAGTTTGCTGCCACGCTGCAACAGGAGATCGAGGACGAAACTGGCGTAAAGTTCGGGGTCCTGAACCTGAGCCTTTTTTCCGGCATGGTCTACGAGGAAAAGCGCCAGGAGGAGCGGACGGTCACGGCGGAGCAGGCCCAGCGGGTGGTGGAGACCCTCAAGACCACCGGGGCCATCGATGAGGGCGGCAAGGTCCATCCTGCCACCAAGGTGGAGGAGATTGTGCTTCCCCCGGAATTGGAGGAAGTGCGGGAAACCGTCCGGGCGGCAGTAGAACAGAAAGAGCCCGTTACAGCCCAGGCCCTCGTTGGTACAGTCTACACCGCTACGGTGGTGGAGGAAAAGACGATCTCCTACGACGATGCCCAGGAACTGTTGGAGCACTTCCAAAAGAAGGACTATATCACCCCGACTGGGAAGATCAAGGATACCATGAAAAACGCCCTGAAGGCGGGGACGCTGGAGCTACCGAAAAAGTACGAGGCCGCCCGGGGCCGCTTTGAGGCCATCATCGCCAATGCGGACCGGAAGCCGCCGGTGCGGGACGCTTCCCGGGATGTGACGGTGCGCCTGAACAAGCAGGTGATGCTCTCACCGGAGTTTCTGGAGCTGTGGGGGAAGATCAAACAGAAGACCACCTACCGGGTCAGCATCGACACCGAGGAACTGGTGAAACGGTGTGTCAAAGCCCTGCAGGAGATGCCGAAGCTGCAAAAGACGAGGTTGGTCTCCCAAACAGCGGATATCCACCTGGAGCAGGCAGGTGTCTCCCACACCGAACGAGAGACCCGGTTCACGGATGTGGACAACGCCTACCGGGTGTTGCCCGACCTGATCACCATCCTCAGCGACGCCGCCCTGCTCACCCCCGCCACGGTGAACCGCATCCTGTTGGAAAGCGGACGGTGCGGCGACTTTCTTAATGACCCGGAGCTGTTTTTGGAAAAGGCGTCGGAGATCATCCGGGACAACCGCCACGCTTTGGCCATTGACGGTATCCGCTATCTCAAACTGGATGGCGAGGAATATTATGTCCAGGAGATCTTCGACTCGGCGGAGCTGCTGGCTAACCTGGACCGCAACGCCGTCAAGGTAGAACACAGCGTCTATGATTACATCGTCTACGATAGTACCACCATAGAGAAGCCCTTCGCCCTGGCGCTGGATCGGGATCCGGATGTGAAGATGTTCTTCAAGATCCCGGAGCGGTTCAAGATCGAGACGCCCATCGGCACCTATAACCCGGACTGGGCAGTATATCTCACTCGCAACGGAGAGGAGAAGCTGTATTTTATTTTGGAGACCAAGGGAACGACCAATCTGTTTGACCTTCGCACTCCAGAGCAGCTCAAAATCCGCTGCGGGAAAAAGCACTTCGAGGCGCTGGAAAACGGCGTGGAGATGCAGGCGGTGAAAAACTGGAGCGAGTTTAAAGTGCAAATATAAGGCTAAATATCATGATTTATAGTACAAGAGGGCGGCAACCGAAGGTATATCGGTTGCCGCCCTCTTGCATTGCTCTGAACGGTATTTTGTTGTTGTCCTTGTGCGGGGGGACCCTTTGCCCACCGCAGGTTTTTTAAAGGCCGCAGCCCCTCGCCGGGCGCGAAGGCTTTTGCGCGCGCCGAGCGCCGGAACGGCCCTAAAACAGCAGCAGCACCCGCATCAGCAGCAGTGTGATCACGCCCGGCGCGCCGAGCACAACAGCCACAAACGCCGTTGCGTAATTCAGTGCGATGGAAACGCCCGTATAGCCCGCCATCAGATTGACCGCGCCCAGCGAGGCCGCGCCGCACACCGCGCTGCCCAATGCGCGCAGCAGCGGCCGCTTGGCTTTGGAGGCAGCCAGCACCACCCCTGCGGTGCTGAGTAGCGCCGCAAACAGCGCGATCGTTTCTACCAGGATCATCGTTCTCACCTCGTCGCAGTATATGCGGACAAGGCCGAAGGATAGAACCACAGCGCGAAACGGCCGCTGCCCGAAAAACATCGCCTCGGGCTCCGGCTGCGCCTGCAGGCCCTGGCCGCGGCCGGAGCCTGCGGCCGCGTGTCCGAGAGCATCCGGCCGCTTAATGCGCGATAAACGTGCCGTCAATCGGCCGGCACAAAATCCACCTGTCCGCAGGCAACGTTCACAGCCGCCGCACGCACGCGGAGGCTATCCCCAATGCGCCAGCTTCGCCCTGTCTGCGCATCGTACAGCGCACAGTCCTCCGTCAGCGTCAGCGGATGCTCCGAGAGTGCCGCGGCCCGCACGAGCCCCTCAACGGTATTCGGCAGTTCCACATAAGCGCCGAACGACGTCACCGACGAGATTACGCCCTCCCAGACGTTGTCCGCAGCATCGCCGATAAAGCGCCGCATAAATTCGGCCTTGTAGCAGGCCTCTGCGTCGCGCTCCACCTGCATGGCGCGCACCTCGCACAAAGAGGATTGCTGCGACGCCTCAGCCGCAAACGCCTCATATTTGCCGCGCAGCGCACCGGCCTGCGCGCCCGCGCACAGCTCGGCCAGAATGCGGTGGATTGCAAGATCCGGATAGCGCCGGATGGGCGAGGTGAAATGCGCATAATCCGAAAGCGCCAGGCCAAAGTGGCCTTTGGGCAGCGGCTCGTATTTTGCCTTTGCCATGCTGCGCAGCACCCCCGTGTGCACCATGCGCTCCAGCCCCGTGCCGCGCGTTTGGTTCAGCAGCGCCGCCAGCTCCTTTGCCGTGGGTACGGCGCCCGCGCACCGAAGCTCCACGCCCGCTGCGGCCAGCATCGTCTTCAGCGCCTCGATGCGTTCGGGTTTTGGTTCCTCGTGCACGCGGTACACAAACGGAATGCCCCGCCGCCGTGCAAGAGACGCCGCCGCGGTATTGGCCAGCAGCATAAATTCTTCGATCATGCGCTCAGCGTCGCCGCGCGCGCGCCTTTGCACATCCACGCAGCGGCCTTCTTCGTCCAGCGTCAGCTTTGCCTCGCCGCTTTCAATCTCCATCGCGCCGCGCTGCGCGCGCAGCGCGGCCAGCTTGCCGTACAGCTCGTACATCAGCGCAAGCTCCGGCTCCACCGCGGCGTAGCGCGCGCGAACAGCCTCGCTTGCGCCGCCGTTCCACAGCGCGTTGATCTCGCTGTACACGCCTTTCACGCGGGAACGGATCACGGATCTTGCAAATGCCGCGTTCGTTGCATGCCCGTCCTCGTCCAGCTCCAGCAGGCAGGAGAATGTCAGGCGGTCCTCCCCTTCGTTCAGGCTGCAGATGCCGTTCGACAGGGCGCGCGGCAGCATGGGGATCACGCTGTCCGCATAATACACCGACGTTCCGCGCGCCAGTGCCTCGGCATCCAGCGCGCTGCCCGGCCGCACATAATGGCTCACATCCGCAATATGCACGCCCAGCCGGTAGCCCGCAGGCGTGCGCTCAACGGAAACCGCGTCATCCATATCCTTTGTCTCTGCCGCATCAATGGTAAATACGGGCAGCGCGCGAAAATCGCGCCGGCCGGCCAGCTCCTCTTCGGTGATGGCGGCGGGGATGCGCTTGGCCTCCTCCTTCACGCTCTGCGGAAAATGACGCGAAAGCCCGGCCGCGTACAGCAGCGCCTTTACGCAGTGCCGCGCCTCTTCGGCGCTGCCAAAGCGCATGGATACTCCCGCGCGGTGCTCGTCATGGCGCTCTCCGCGCTCGATCAGCTCTACGGCGGCCTTTTCTCCCGCGCGCGCGCCGCCGTCGGCGCTTTTTTTGATGGGCAAAAGGCACGCCGGGCAGACATCGGGCGCCAGCGCCAGCCGTCCGCCGTCCACCTGCACCACCGTGCCCGTAAAGCGGTTTTGCTCCTTTAATACCGCCAGCACCTCGCCCTCGGGCGAATCGGCATCGCGCGGATGCCGGGACCGCGCTGCCAGCACCGTATCGCCCGGCAGCGCGCCGCGCAGCGCCCTGCCCGGGATAAAAAGATCCGGCCCGCCCGCCACGGGGCGCGCAAAGCCGAATTTTTCGGCCACCTTCACGATCTCGCATTCCTCGGCCTGCGCCGCGCGCGCATCCGGAATGGCGTACATCCCCGCGTGCTGCGTCAACCTGCCGCGCGCCGTCAGCTCTTCCAGCGCGCGCACCACTTTTTTATCGTTGCCAAGCTTTGCCTTTAATTCGCGCAGACTGCGCGGCTTTTTTTGAATCTCCTTGATGATCTTCGATTTGATGCCCATGGATCTTCTGATTCCTTTCTCTTTTACCGCCGCCCAAAAGCTCTTAAATCGCAAAACGCCCGCCCGATTGGAACACCGGGCGGGCGTTTGGGCTTATTTCAGATACACGCTGATGACGCAGACAAGGATGGAAAGTACAAAAAACGCGATGGCCACATACTTTGTATATCTGGCCAAAACCGCGCCGGAAGAACGGGAACGTCCCTCGTTGCCCATCATTTCACCGCCGGCAATGGCGCCGGAAAGGCCGCTGCCCTTGGATTCCTGAAACAGCACCAGCACAATGATCGCGATGCTGCACAAAATGAGCAATACGCCGCTGATAATTTCTAAAGCACCCATGTTTTGAAACCTCCTGTTTTTGCAGCGCATCCCTGCCGCCTGCGGGCTGTGGGAACGGCCACACTATAAAATAGTGTAACACAGGCCGGTGCAAAATGCAAGATGCACGGCCGATTTCCGGGCAAAATTTGCCCCGGCCCGCGCGCCGCGGCCCGTGCCGGGCGCAGATCTGCGCATCATTTTTTAGGATCCTCCGATTTATTTTGCAAAAACCCTTGCTTTTTTCCGCGTTATTTGCTAAACTATTATAGCGGCTTGTAAAGCAGGGCTGAACGGCTCGTATTTGAACCGGTTTTCCCCGCTTTGGATATTGAAAGAGGAGGTGCAGGAAAATGGCGAAATGTGATTGCTGCGGGAAGGGCGTCAGCTTTGGCATCAAGGTCTCCCACTCGCATCGACGTGCAAACCGGACATGGAAACCCAATGTAAAAAGAGTGAAGGCCGTGGTGGACGGTTCCCCCCGTTATATCCACGTCTGCACCCGCTGCCTGCGTTCGGGCAAAGTTACCCGTGCAGTTTAATCTCGAACACAGCTTCGCCCCGCACTTTGTGCGGGGCGCTTTTTTATTGTGGGTTAGATCGCGGGCGCGTTATGCGCCCGCGATCGTGTTGTATGCGTTCTCGATGTCCAGCTCCTCGTGAAGCGCCATGGCAATGCTCTCCACGCAATCGCTGTCGAACGGGTCGGAGAGGCCCACGCTTTTCAGGGTCTCGCGATAATCGGCGTTTGCGCAGTACTGCGTCAGTTCGCTGTAGATCTTTATGGCTTTTTCGCGGTTTTCCAGCGAATCCACCCACAGCTCCAGTGCCGAAAGGGCGCTGGTGGCATAGCTGATATAATAGAACGGCGTTTCAAAATGATGGTGGATATCCACCCAGCCGTAGGGATCGGTATAGCCCATGAACCGCTCTGTCAAATCGGCGTGCAGCGCGTTCATCTCGTCCAGCGTCATATCCGGGTCTTCAAACACGGCCTGCTGGAACGAATCCTCCGCGCAGCCGGAAAGAACCGAATAAATGATGTTTACCAGCTGGTCGTACTCGATCCACTCGGCATCCTCCCCGTACATCTCCTCGTAGGTGCTGAACATCAGCAGCTCCAGGCCCTGAGAATGCACCTCCGCAAGATCCAGGCTGATGCCGTCGTTCCAGATCATTTCCTCCTCGCAGTAGAAGTTGTGATAATGGCCGAATTCGTGGAACAATGTGCTCGGGTCTGTGTAATAATCGGTGTTGATGAACATGAACGGCGCGTCGTACTGCGTAAGCTCGGTGCTGTAGCCCGCCGACATGCGGTTTGCGCCGCCGCCGAAATCGTACAGACGGTTGCGGCGCATATACTCCAGCGCCTCCGACATGGTCTCGGGGAAGGCCTCGGCGCGCAGCGCCTCCTCCAGATAATCAAACCCCTCGCTTAAAGGCACCGAATCCAGCGTCTCCTGCACGCTGTCCGGCTCGGTATAGCTGTACACCATGCCGACAATGCCGACAAAGCTGAGCCATTCCTCCACGTCCTGGCTGAATGCGGCGGCCTCTTCTTTGGTAAAATCGCGGCCAAGCAGGTCATAGGCGTAGTCGATATAGCTGTCGTAGCCCAGCTTATCTGCAATCTGCCTGCGCACATCGATCAGATCCAGATAATACTGTCCCAGCACGGCGTTGCGCCTTGCCTGAATTTCGTCGTACAGCGCCATGCCCTCTTCGGTGCTGTAATCCAGATCGTCCATCGTATATTCTGTGCCGTCGTGCTCTACGCTGAACTCCTCTGCGGACGCCTTCTGGTAGGCGCTGACAAGCTCGTCTTCCTGTTTGCTGAGCGCCTCGATCTCGGGCGAGTTGAGCTTGCGGTTGATCTCGTAGCGCTCGATGAAATCCTCGCCCCAATATTCGCGCGCCGCCTTGGCGAACGGCGAGGCGAGGATCGCGCCGGTGAGCTCGTTCATGCGGTTGTCGATGCGCGTATACTGCTCGCTCAGCAGCAGATTCTCTTCCTCATAAAACGTATCCGTCAGATCCAGATCATAACGGATGCCGGCCACGCCGCTCATGGTATCCAGCTCGTTGATGGCGTGCAGGATCTCGTTGTACAGCGTCATCGTCGTCTGCGCGTCGCCCTGCTCCGCAGCGGCAAGCGCATCGTCGATCTTAGCGTCCAGCGCATCGATGTCCGGGCGCACGTATTCCAGACTGACAAAATCAATCTCCTCATGGACGGCGCGCTCAAACGGATCCAGCCGGACGCGGTTGCCGCAGGAACAGGCCAGCAGGCACACCGCCAGCACGGCGGCCAGCAGACGGACGGATCTTGAAACATGTCGCATAAAAGACATCTCCTTTGCAAAAATATTCATTTGCGCTGCCCGAAAGCGTCAAAAGCCCTCGGTACAGGGCGCCTGCCGGGGCCGTCCGCGCGCGGCGCTTTGGGCAGCCCGGTCATTCCAGCTTCAGCTGCTCGGCAGTATCCTGCGCGCGCAGCAGCGCGCCCGCGGCGGGCAGCGTGCGCACACGGTAACGGTGCGGGTCGGCCAGCTCCACGCGCTCGGCGCGGCGCGCCAGCGTGATCGACTGATTCTTTTTCAGCGTAATCACATTCACGCCGGCCGTATTCTTGGTCTGCTTTGCGGGCACCTGCGCCGAATGCACCAGCAGCAGCCGCCCGGCGCTGGTATAAATGGCCAGCTCGCATTCCTCGCGCAGATAAGCGGCGTATACCAGCGGCGATTTATCGCTGAACGCGTTCAGCAGCTTGCGGCGGTTTTGCCGGGTGGCGTAGCTTTCCATCGGCACCTTCGCGGCCTTGCCATTTGCGAACAAAAAGAACATATGGCCCTTGTAATCGGTGGTGAGCGCCATATAAACCGGGGTTTCCCCCTCTTCCATAGAAAGGCGCGCGGCGATGTAATCGCCCATCGCACTGGCCTTGCCGTCTTCAAAATCACCCACACGGCATTTGTACACCTGACAGCGGTTTGTAAAAAACAGCAGCTCGGCGTTGTTGCGCGTTTCGAGCTGGGTGTCGATCTCGTCGCCCTCCTTCAGCTTCTGTTCGCCGGACATGCGCAGCGACTGCGGCGTGATCTTTTTAAAATAGCCCTCGCGCGTATAAAAGACGGTAACCGGATAATCCGGCATCTCGGGGGGCTCGTCTTCCGCGGCCTCGGCCGTCTCGTAGAGGATCTCGCTGCGGCGCGCTTCGCCATACTGCTTCGCCACGGCGGAAAGCTCCTCCATGATTACCTTTTTCAGTTTGGCGGGGCTGTTCAGCAGCTCCTGCAAACGGGCGATATCGGCTTCCAGTTCGTCTGTCTCCTGGGTACGCTTCAAAATATATTCGCGGTTTAAGTGCCGCAGACGGATCTCGGCCACATATTCGGCCTGTTCGCGGTCGATGCCAAAGCCGATCATCAGGTTTGGCAGCACCTCGCTCTCCTCCTCGGTCTCGCGCACAATGCGCACGGCCTTGTCGATATCCAGCAAAATGGCCGCGAGGCCCTTGAGCAGATGCAGGCGTTTCTCTCTGCCGTGCAGCTCATAAAAGGTGCGCCGCCGCACGCATTCGGTGCGGAACGCCGCCCATTCCTCCAAAATTTCACGCACGCCCATCACGCGCGGCATGCCCGCGATGAGAATGTTAAAATTGCAGGCGAACGAATCCTCCAGGGGCGTGGCGCGGAAGAGCTTTTGCATCAGCCTTTCCGGGTCCTGCCCGCGCTTCAGGTCGATGGTCAGCTTCAGGCCGTTCAGATCGGTCTCATCGCGCAGATCGCTGATCTCCTTGACGCGCCCGGCCTTGACGAGCTCGGCGATCTTGTCCATAATGGCCTCGACCGTGGTGGTGGGCGGGATCTGCGTGATCTCGATGCGATTGCCTTCCTTTTCGTAGGTATATTTCGCCCGCACGCGCACACTGCCGCGCCCCGTCTCGTAAATTTTGCGCAGCTCCTCCTCCTGATACAGGATGTAGCCGCCGCCCGCAAAATCGGGCGCGGGCATGGTGGAAAAAAGGTCGTGCTTTGGATCCTTCAGCAGCGCGATGGTGGTGTTGCACAGCTCGGCCAGATTGAACGAGCAGATGTTCGAGGCCATGCCGACGGCGATTCCCAGCGTATTGTTTGCCAGAATGGTGGGAAACGTAACGGGCAGCAGCACCGGCTCCTGCGTGCTGGCATCGTAGTTGTCCACAAAATCGACGGTGTCCTTGTCGATATCGCGGAACAGCTCCGCGCACACCTCCTCTAACTTCGCCTCGGTGTAGCGCGAAGCGGCATAGGCCATATCGCGGCTGTATGCCTTGCCAAAGTTGCCCTTGCCCGAGACGAACGGCACAAGCAGCGTCTCGTTGGCGCGCGCAAGGCGCACCATGGTATCGTAAATAGCCTGGTCGCCGTGCGGGTTCAAATGCATGGTGCTGCCCACAATGTTGGCCGATTTTGTGCGCGGGCCCTTCAAAAGGCCCATCTCGTACATCGTATACAGCACCTTGCGGTGCGCGGGCTTAAAGCCGTCGATCTCGGGCAGCGCGCGCGAGACGATCACGCTCATGGCGTAGGGCATAAAGTTTGTCTCCAGCGTGCGGGTAATCGGCTCCTCCAATACGCTGCCCGCGTCGATGATCTCGACGCTGTCGCCCAGCTGCGGCCGCGCCGGCGTTTTTGCCGGCTGTTTTTTCTTCGGTGTTCTTGCCATCCTGTTCCTCTTTTGCTAAATCATAAATTGGATCACGATATGTCCAGATCGTCCAGATATTCGTACCCGTGGTTCGCGATGTGCTCCTTGCGGCCGGCAAGGTTATTGCCCAGCAGCAGATCGAACACCTCGGCCGTGCGCTGCGCATCCTCGGGCGTTACTTTGATCAGGCGGCGCGTTTCGGGGTTCATCGTTGTAAGCCACATCATCTCGGGATCGTTTTCGCCAAGGCCCTTGGAGCGTTGGATGGTATATTTTGCGCTGCCGATGCGGCTTAAAAATTCCGTCTTTTCCGGCTCGGTATAGGCAAAATAGGTGCGGCCCTTGCTCTCGATCTCGTACAGCGGCGATTCGGCAATGTATACATAGCCCTCTTCGATCAATGTCGGCGTCAGGCGGTAGATCATCGCCAGGATCAGCGTGCGGATCTGGTAGCCGTCCACATCGGCATCGGTACAGATGATCACCTTGCTCCAGCGCAGGTTGGCCAGATCGAAGCTGGAAAGCTCTTTTTTGCCCTTGCCGCCCAGCTCGATACCGCAGCCCAGCACCTTAATAAGATCGGTGATGATCTCGCTTTTAAAAATGCGGTCGTAATCCACCTTCAAGCAGTTCAGGATTTTGCCGCGCACGGGCATAATGGCCTGAAATTCGGAATCGCGGCTCTGTTTTACCGCGCCCATGGCCGAATCGCCCTCCACGATATAAATCTCGCGCCGGGCGGTATCCTTGGAACGGCAATCAACAAATTTCTGCACGCGGTTCGCGATATCAATCTGCGCCGAGAGCGTTTTTTTTGCGCCCTGCCGCACCTTGTCGGCGTGCTCGCGGCTCTGCTTGTTCACCAGCACCTGCTGCGCAAGGCGCAGGGCCTCGTCCGGCTTTTCGAGGAAGTACACCTCTAAATTGTGCTTCAGAAAATCCGTCATCGCCTGCTGGATAAATTTGTTGGTGATGGCCTTTTTGGTCTGGTTCTCGTAGCTCGTCTGCGTGGAGAACGAGCTGGAGATAAAGATCAGGCAATCCTGCACATCGGTGAACGTGATGCGGCTCTCGCCCTTTTTATAGAGGTTTTTCTGCTTTAAAAACGCGTCGATCTGGCTGACAAAGGCCGAGCGCACCGCGCGGTCCGGGCTGCCGCCGTGTTCCAGCCAGCTGGAGTTGTGGTAGTATTCCAAAAGCTGGTTTTTATTGGAAAAGCAGAATGCCGCGCTCATCTTCACCTTGTAATCCGGGCGGTCGGGACGGTCGCGTCCCTCGGCGGCGGATTGGCAGAATACCACGGGCGTGAGGCTTTGCAGATCAGCGATCTCCTCGGCGTAATCGCGGATGCCGTTTTCGTAGCAGTACTCCACCGTCTCTTTTTCGCCGCCGCCAAAATCCGTAAACACAAATGTAACGCCGGCGTTCACCACGGCCTGCCGTTTGATGACATCGCGGAAATATTCGCCCGGCACATTGATATCGGTGAACACCTCGGCATCCGGCTTCCAGCGGATGATGGTACCCGTCTTTTTGCGTGTCAGCGGCTCTTTTTGCAGGCCGCCCACGTTTTCGCCCTTTTCAAAATCGAGATGATAATGAAAACCGTCGCGGTAAATATCGGCCTTCATCCATTCGGAGGCATACTGCGTGGCGCACAGGCCAAGGCCGTTCAGGCCCAGGGAATATTCGTAATTATCCTCTCCGGCGGTATACTTGCCGCCCGCGTACATCTCGCAGAACAGCAGCTCCCAGTTGTAGCGCTGCTCGCCGGTGTTGTAATCGACGGGCATGCCGCGGCCGTGGTCCTCCACCTCCACCGAACCGTCCGCAAAGCGCGTGATGAGAATGCGGTTGCCATAGCCCTCGCGCGCCTCGTCGATGGCGTTTGATAAAATTTCAAAGATGGAATGCGCACAGCCTTCCACGCCGTCGGAGCCAAAAATAACGCCCGGACGCTTGCGCACCCGGTCGGCTCCTTTTAGTGATGTAATGCTTTCGTTGTCATAGGCGGTTTTTTTTGCCATGTGCTTTTTGGTTCCCCCTCCTGTTCCCCTGCGGGAACTTGCCGTTTGGCATTTTGCGCCCTGCAAACTGCACCCGGCGCTTTTAAAACGGAACAGCCGTTTTTTCAAGCCGTCTAAAAAGCCGCGTTCGCCGGGAACTTCGGCAAATTGTTCCGTCATATTTTACAAAAATATTCGTTCATGCACAAAGTACGGCGTGTCCGCCGCACCGGGCAGCCTCTGCCCCGTGCGGCGGCCCTGTCTTCTGCTTTTTACTATTGTAACCGATTTGCAAAGGGATTTGCAAGCAAAAAAAGCAACAAACGCATTACCGCAAAAGCTGCGCCGCAAGCACCGCGCAAACAGTGAAGACACCGACGGCCGCCAGCGTCCAGAACGGCAGCGCCCGCAGGATGAAATCGGCCGTGGAATCCTTCATGATCGAGACGGCCCCGTCCCCGGCAGGCGTGTCGTTGGCCGTGCGCGCGGGCACCGGCGGCATGCCGCCGCGGCCCTCCTGCCCGGGCATCCCGTAGAGTGCAGACGCGCCGGTTTGGCCCGCTCCGCGCTCCGGTACACCGCGCAGCACGCGGCCGCCCGCCGCGCCCATGGAATAATCGATGCGGTCATAGCCCGAGCTGCCGTATGGGTCGTTCTCAGGCTCCTCGTCGCGCACGGGCAGATACTGCATGCCCGCGTCATACTGCGGCTGCGGCGGCTCAACCGCCTGCTGTACCTGCCGCAGAGCCGACTGCAGCATCGCCTTTTCCATGCCGCATTCGCTGCAAAAGCAGATGCCCTGTCCGGCGTTGTAGTTGAACGCGCCGCAGGTGCAGCGCCATCCGTCCTCGGCCTCCTCGGGGTAATAATCCGCGTCCTCCGTATGCAGCGCGCGGCACAGCGCGCTGCGCTCGCGCTGCGGCAGCGGCCGCAGCGGCGGCAGCGCCACGGCAGTGCAGCGGCGCAAATCGTGCGGCGCCCCATCGTCATACGTCACCGAGCCAAGGCGCACCTCCACGCTGCCCAGCGGCTCGTCGCTGACAAACACCGCGTCGTCGCAGCCAAAGCAATCGCCCTCATTGGCATAGACGTCGTCGTAGGTGAAGGAATCCTCCACCACGATCTCGCCGTATTTGTTTTTGCAGCGAAAATAGGCCGTGAACGAGACCAGCGGCCGGGAAAACAGATTTTTGAAGGTGAGCGTTACGACCGTGTCGCCCGTGCCCTCCATGCGGAACAGCTCCACGCGCACAAAATGCACGGGGCTGCCCTTACAATAATAACTCGCGCGCGATTGCGCAAGCGGCGTAAATTTCTGTGCCAATTGGGTCGCCTCCTGGATGAATGAGTCTCCCGCAAAACGTGCCGGAAAAGCTCTGCCCGCGCGCAAAACGGCGTTTGGATGTTCTGTCCGACCGTCCTGCCGGTCAAAAGCCTTTGGGCCGGTCTTTGCACACCGTTTTGGCGTTTGAAGCGGCGCTTTCGGGATCATGGCATGGCTTATGATACTGTACCCCACATTATACTACACTTTTCGGCAAACGGCAAGTCCCGTAAAAAAGCGGAAAGGCCCGAACAAGAACGCTTCCAAAACACCGCTATGCCGCCCGCAAGCGCCCGCTGCGCGTTGCTTTTTTGGAAAGTCTCGTGAAAAGCATGAAAAGATAAAACCTGTTACAAGGGGCGTTTTATCGCGTGATGAAACGCCGGCCCCTGTTAAAAAGCGCGCGTTCGGACATTCGCGTGCTGCTTTTTGCAGTTGTTATTTTTTTTTGCGCGTGATACAATGATATTGCTTCGGCGCAAAGGGAGCGAAGCGCCTGTGCGCGCCGGTCTTTCCCGGCGCACACGAGGAACTGCGCTTGCCCTGTTTTGCGGGCATGCCCCCGCGCAAGCCAGCTTTTATGATTTGAAATATTGGAAAGGAAGCGGTTTTATGCAGCCGGAAGCCATTGTTGCGGCGCAGCGCGCCTTTTTTGCCACCGAAAAAACACGCACCGCCGCCTGGCGCCGCCACGCGCTGAAAACGCTGCGCGGCGCCGTTGCCGCCCGTGAGGAGGAGCTCTGCGCCGCTTTGCACGCCGATCTGCACAAATCGGCCTTTGAGGGCTATATGTGCGAGGTGGGGCTCGTTCTCGGCGAGATCGACTACATGCTTAAAAACCTTGCGCGGCTGATGCGCCCGCGCCGCGCCAAAACGCCGCTGGCGCAGTTTTCGGCGCAAAGCTTTGTTGTACCCGAGCCGCTGGGTGTCTCGCTTGTGATGAGCCCGTGGAATTACCCCGTGCTGCTCTCGCTGGACCCGCTCGTGGGCGCCATTGCGGCGGGCTGCTGCGCCGTGGTAAAGCCCAGCGCCTATGCCCCTGCCACCAGCCGCGTGCTGAAGGAGCTGCTGGAAAGCTGCTTCGCGCCGGAATATATTGCCGTAGTGGAGGGCGGCCACGCCGAAAACGAGGCCCTTTTGGAGCAGAAATTCGATTCGGTCTTCTTCACGGGCAGCGTAGCGGTGGGCAGGCTCGTGATGGAAAAGGCCGCGCGCTGGCCCACGCCCGTTACGCTGGAGCTGGGCGGCAAAAGCCCCTGCATCATTGACGAAACAGCCGATCTTGCGCTGGCCGCACGGCGGCTGGTATTCGGCAAATATCTGAACGCCGGACAAACCTGCGTTGCTCCGGACTATGTTCTGGTGCAGCGCTCGGTGCATGACGAGCTGCTGGAGTTGGTGCGGCAGGAAATTGCGGAGCAGTTCGGCGAACAGCCGCTGGAAAACCCGGATTACGGACGCATCGTAAACGAGCGGCATTACCGGCGCCTGATGGGCCTGATGCAAAGCGGCCGCGTGGTGTGCGGCGGCGAGGGGCGCGCCGAAACGCTGCAGATCGCACCCACGGTGCTGGCCGATGTATCGCCTGAAAGCCCCGTGATGCAGGAGGAGATCTTCGGCCCCATCCTTCCGGTGCTCCCCTGCGGCACACCGGAAGAGGCCATGCGGTTTGTAAACGCACGGCCGAAGCCGCTGGCGCTGTATCTCTTTACCACAGATCGGGCCGCCGAACGGCGCGTGCTGCGCGGCTGCAGCTTTGGCGGCGGCTGTGTAAACGACACCGTCATCCATCTTGCCACCAGCGATATGGCCTTCGGCGGCGTGGGCGAAAGCGGCATCGGCAGCTATCACGGCAAGCACAGCTTTGATACGTTCACCCATTATAAGAGCATTGTGCGCAAGGCGAACTGGATCGATCTCGGCATCCGCTATCAGCCGTACACACCGGAAAACGAAGCGCTTTTGCGGAGGTTTCTGCGGTAGGCCGGCTTTTTGGGGGAGACTGGCCGCGAAAAAGGCTTTCTCCCGTAAAAGCTCCCCTTCTCCTGTAAAGCTCCCCTTCTCCTGTAAAAAGGGCGATTTTTCTTTTGCCGCCGTCCGGCGCGGCAAGCTGTCGAAAGGCAAAGAGGGGCTGTTCAGAGCGCCTCCGGGCGCGCTGTATGCACTATATGTCATTCGTATTATCTTATTGCAAAAATACAAATTGTACAAAAGGAGCCAGACGCATGACACGCGAAGAAGCATTTTCCCTGCTGAAAAAGTATAACCACGAGCCGTTCCATTTGCAGCACGCATTTACGGTGGAGGCTGTAATGCGCTGGTACGCAAACGAGCTGGGCTACGCCAAGGAGGCCGATTTCTGGGCGCTGGTGGGGCTTTTGCACGATGTAGATTTTGAGCAATGGCCTGAACAGCATTGCAAAAAAGCGCCGGAGCTGCTGGCCGAGATCGGCGCAGACGAGGCGTTTGTGCACGCTGTGTGCAGCCATGGCTACGGCCTTTGCAGCGATGTAGAGCCGCAGCATGAAATGGAAAAGGTGCTGTTCGCGGCAGACGAGCTGACGGGCCTTGTGGGCGCGGCGGCGCTGATGCGCCCCTCGAAAAGCGTGCAGGATATGGAGCTTTCCAGCCTGAAAAAGAAATTTAAGGATAAAAAATTCGCCGCCGGCTGCTCGCGCGATGTCATCCGGCAGGGCGCCGAACGCCTCGGCTGGGAGCTGGACAAGCTGCTGGAGCTGACGCTGCGCGCCATGCGCGCCGCAGAAGCAGACATCGCGGCGCAGATGGAGGCGCTGTAAAGTTTTTTTAAACGCGCCCTGATGGCCAAAGCCCCGGCAGGCTTGCCGCGCGGCAATGGCCAACGCCCCGGCAAACCCGCCGTCCGCATCATTCCCGGGCGCGCGGCGCGCCGAGCCACGCGCATTTTTGCAGATCGACGCGGCCGTCCGGCAAAAACACCACGCCCTCGTCCGCAAGCAGCGCGCGCTGCGCGCCCTCGCCGCCAAACGCGAAGCCGCCGCACAGGCTGCCGTCTTGGAACACAACGCGATGGCAGGGGATCTCTCCCGGCTGCGGGTTGCGGTGCAGTGCAAAGCCAACGCCCCGCGCCCCGCGCGGGTTGCCCGCCAGCGCCGCTATCTGTCCATAGGAGGCGACATATCCGCGCGGGATCTGCCGCACCACCTCGTAAATACGTTTGGTAAACGCGTTTGCCATGGCTTTTCACATCCTGTTTCTGTTGGTCTGTTCATTACAGGGGGCGCTGCAGATGCAGCGCTTCGCTCCACGCCAGCTGTTTGACCCGCTGCTTTTCGGCCGCATCCACCCGGCGCGATTCGCAGATCTTGCGGATCGTTTTGCGGTGTGTCTCTGCGTCCAGCGGCATGCTCTGCAGCCATTGCAGCGTCTCGCGCGGGAAGGCCGCATAGCACATGGATGCCGCCCACGCCACGGCCATTTTTACGGGATACGCCTCATGGCGCACGCGGGCAAGGCACTCCAGCACCGCCGGCAAATGCGCCTCGTCGATGTAGTAAAGCAGCAGCATCACCACCGCAAAGCGCACGGCGTAAGGGCGCGCATCGTGCAAAAGGGGCATTAAAAAATCCCATACGCGCTCCGGCTCGGCGCGCGCAAGCTTGAGGCCGCTGCAAAAGCTGTCGCACACCGACCAGTTGTCGATCTTGGGGAGAAAGGCGGCCACGCACGCAAGCACCTCTTTTGCGGGCGCGTCCAGAGAACCGATCACCATGCCCTGCAGCATGCGCTCCTCAAACGTGCCGCTTTCGGCCGCCGCAAGGTATGCCGCCCAGTCTCCCCGGGCCAGACGGCGCGCAAGGGCGCGCAGCTTCGGCAAACGCACGCCCAGCAGATCGTCCACGCCGGGCAGCAGCCTTCCGGCAAAGGCCGCGTATTCCGGCTCGGCCATGCGGGCCAGCTCTGCGCGCACGCCGCGCGCCGTGATCGGTTCTTTGAACTTTTGCATCGTTGTTCCCTCCAAACCACCTTCAGGCTTTTTTTCGGAAAGGACGGCTCTTTTATGATCAGGATCGGAAGCCACATTTCTGCCGCAAAAGGCTACGCCGCAATGGGGCGGCAGGCGCACCGGCTGGGCGCGAATACGTTCGCGTTTTTCACACGCAACCCGCGCGGCGGCAGCGCCAAGGCGCTGGACGAAGCCGATATCGCCGCGTTTCTGGCCGAGGCCGGAACGAATGGCGTTACTGGCCCGCTGGTGGCGCACGCGCCCTATACCATGAACGCCTGTGCGGCAGACGCGCACCTGCGCGAATTTGCGCGCACGATGATGCGCGAGGATCTGGCCCGTCTGGAGCATACGCCCGGCAACCTTTACAATTTTCATCCCGGCAGCCATGTTGGGCAGGGCGCCGAAGCGGGCATTGCCTTCATCACCGCACAGCTGAACGACGTGTTGACGCCGGAGCAGCATACCACCGTTCTGCTTGAGACAATGGCCGGAAAGGGCAGCGAGGTGGGCCGCAGCTTTGAAGAACTGCGCGCCATTTTGGACGGCGTTGCATGCGCGGACAAAATGGGCGTGTGCCTCGATACCTGCCACGTGTGGGACGCCGGGTACGACATTGTAAACGATCTGGACGGCGTGCTGGCGCAGTTTGACAAAACGATCGGCCTTGGCCGCCTGAAGGCCGTGCATCTGAACGACAGCATGAATCCGCTGGGCGCGCACAAGGACCGTCACGCGCAGATCGGCGCGGGGCACATCGGTCTCGAGGCGTTCCGGCGCATCGTCAACCATCCGGCGCTGCGCGATCTGCCGCTGATTCTGGAAACGCCCAACGACGACGCGGGCTGGGCCCGGGAGATTGCCCTTTTGCGCGGCATGTATATCGATGAAGCGTAAAAGCACCGATCACTGTCCGTCGAATCGGGAAAGGCTCAATTGAATACACCTATCATGGATATGACAATCGAAACGGAATGCCGACGAGGGAAAAAGCAAGACCTCGGGCATTGGAAAGGAAACCAAGATGCAATTTGTCGAGGTGAACGAAAAAAACATCCTACAGGCGGGGCTCATTCATGCGGAAAGCTGGAAAGCATCTCACAGAGGATTTTGTTCCGAAGCATTTATAAAAACACATACGCCCACCACACAGAAAGAATATCTGCGCAGAGAAATGGCTGCCGGAAAAAAGCTGTTCATGCTGATCGACAGAAAGCCCGTCGGTATTGTTTCTGTCTATAAAAATCTGATAGAAAACCTGTATGTCCTGCCAGAAGAACAGAATAAACGATACGGTGAACGACTTTTGAAATATGCGGTTGCGATGTGCGCCGGAATCCCGACGCTTTGGGTGCTGAATATTAATGAGGGCGCCCGTCGATTTTATAAAAGGCATGGATTTCAGGAGTCAGGAGACCAAAAGCCTTTGAATGCCGCTTTGTATGAACTGGAAATGGTACGAGCGCGCTAAACGGCACATAATCTGTTTGCACCCGGCATATACATGCACCAGACACGCGGGCATACGCCCGCATGGGGAGTGGTGTGTGCATGAAAGGGAATCCGGAAGAGCGCGCCGTCGCGCTGGGGCAGTATGTGGTGGAAACGGGCGCTACCGTGCGCAGCGCCGCACAGCAATTCGGCATCAGCAAATCGACCGTACATAAAGATCTGACACAGCGCCTAAAACGGCAAAATCGCGCGCTGTACAACGGCGTGCGGCGGGTGCTGCAGCAGAATAAGGAGGAGCGCCACCTGCGCGGCGGCGCAGCCACAAGGCAGAAGTACCACCCGGAGGCAAAACGGACGCTTTCGCACGTAAAATAGAACATTCCCCGTTCGCCAGACCGGCGAACGGGGATTTTTTATGCCGCAGGGCCGATCAGGCGTATTTTTTTACAATGGCCGCCATCTCGTCCCAAACGCGCTCCATATCGGCCACAAGCTTAAACTGCGTGCGGCAGCGCTCGAGGTTGTGCTTCGGGTGGCTCACTTTAAAATATGTATCGCCCTGCAGATAGTCCGTTAAGAACCGCGTGCCGCATTCCAGCGTCATCAGCTTCGCGCCCCAGGGCAGATATTCCTTTTCGGTATCCGTCAGCGCATCGCCCGCGGCTTCCAGATAGCCCCGGGTGTACAGCTCGAACAGGTACAGATCGAAGTGCACCTTGGAAGCATCCGGCTCGTCCTCGGCAGCGGTGGAAGCGCCAAAGCGGATGGAATCGCCGTAATCGTTCAGCGCAAGGCCGGGCATGATCGTATCCAGATCGATCACGCACAGCGCATTGCCGGTTTTTTCGTCGAACAGAATGTTGTTCAGCTTGGTATCGTTGTGCGTAACGCGCAGCGGCAGCTTGCCCGCCTCCAGCAGGTCCATCAGTACGGCGCAGTCTGCGCGGCGCTGCTGGATAAACGCGATTTCGGCCGCGCAGTCTTTGGCGCGGTTTTTCACATCGCGCGCAAGGGCCTTATCAAAATCGGCCAGACGCTTGCGCGTGTCGTGGAATTTTTCAATCGTCTCATGCAGCGTATCGGCGGGATAATGCTCCAGCTCGCGCAAAAAGCCGCCAAAGCTCTTGCCCGAATGATAAAAATCCATCGGATCGGATACGCTCTCGATGCATACGGAATCCGGGATGTAATTGTAGCAGCGCCATGCGCTGCCCGCCGCATCCTCGAAATAGTTTGCGCCGGTTTTTGTCTTGATGTAATTCAGCGTTTCCCGGTCGGCGTCGCCGCCGCGCTCCATGATCCTGCGGCGCAGGTATTCGGTAACGCCGAAAATATTCTCCATTACGTCGTGCGGGTTTTTAAACACGTCGGTATTGATGCGCTGGATTACATAGCGCAGCTCGTCGCCGCCCGGCACAGACATATAGACGGCATACGTATCGTTGATGTGGCCCGAGCCGAACGGCTTTACATAGCTGGCCGTCTCGCCCAGCTTGAAGGCGAACAGCGCGTCCTCCAGATCATGATCCTCCACGCCCTCAATGCGCCGGCGCGTGGAATAGACCACCTCGCCCGCCTCGGTGCGGGCGCACGGCGCCAGATCGCACCACGCTTTGACGGTGGCGTGCAGGTTCACATGCACGCCGTCTCCCAGCCGGTTGTCATGATCCACCAGCGCGCCGCTGTTTACAAGGCAGGCCATGCCCAGCGTGGTATTGGGATTGACGATCGCGCCCTGCAGCACAAGGCAGCCCGCCCCCATCTGCACCGACGGGCTGACGACGGCCGACGCGTGCACGATGCACGGCACACGGTAGCCCGCCTCCGTCAGGCGGCGCGTCCACGCAAGGCGCAGACGGTTATCGCCAAAGGCGGCGATCGCTTCCTCATACCGGTGCGCAAGCACGGTGTAATCCATGCACTTGCCCACAATCTGCGCATCGCGCACCGCGTCGTCCAAAAAGGCGATCTCCTCCCAGCGGCCGAGCCCCGCGGCCACCTCGCCCACCATGCGGCCAAGGCCGCCCATACCCAAGATCAGCAGCTTAGACATATGTTTCCTCCTGTAATTGAAATACCGCACCGCGCGCGATGACACGGCCGGAATCCACCTTCACCCGCGCGGGAATGTTATTGCCCGCCTTGACAATTGCGCCGGGCGCAACATGCGCGCTCGCGCCTACCGTACAGTCGTGATCGACGATGGCGCCCATATTGACGATCGCCCCGCGGCTGACGACGGTGTTCGTGCCGACAGCGGCCAGCGCAAGCACCACGGCGCCGGGCGCAAGCCGCGCCGACGGGCTGATATACGCGCGCGGATGCGCCAGCACCGGCAGCTCATATCCCATGCGCTCCAGCCGCTTCAGCCAGTCGTCGCGCAGCGTGTTGTCGCCAAATGCCGGATAAGCGTAGTGATATTTGCCCCGGTACTCCGCCACCTTTGCACAGCGGCCGAGGATCTTTTCCCCCTTTTGGCTGTCGTCCAAAAAGGCAATGCGCTTCCAGCGGCCCGCGGCCCGCGCCGCCTCCGCCACTGTACGCCCATAGCCGCCCGCGCCAAGAATCAATAAACCGTCCATTCACATTGTCCGCCTTTCCTGAGAAAGCTCTGAATCAAGCCCCGGGCACGTTCTGACGGTATATCCCCCACTTTGCGCGGTTGAAGCAGTGCTTCCCCCGCGCCTTGTCCCAAAAGATCGATCCTATCCCATATTATTCCCTTATTATATCCTTTTTTGCGCAAACCGTCTACCTTTATTTTTTTTGCAGCCGGAAGAATTCGGAAAAGCGCAGGCAAAACCGCCCCCCGGCCGGCGCAGAGGAAAGGCGCAAGGGAGAAACGCCGTCTCAAACCGCACAATTTTCGTATACTTACACAAGTTTCTTCGTTCCAGAGGATAAAACTTTGGCAGCCACGGGATCGGTTTTTTCCGAAAAAATACTATACAAATCGCTCGTTTTTGATATAATGGTACGTAAACGGTTCCCCGGCGGACGGGGGCGCCCTGCCTGCCGCTGCCCGCAAGGCAAAAGGCACTGCATCGGGTTTGGTGCACGGTGCGCAGGCATTCCCTTCAGGCCGCCCGTTCCGTCGCGCCAAGGCCTTCCGGGGGACTAATCGGGTCATAAGAAGGAGAGGACAATGGGAGAAACGATTCTGGAGCTGCAAAGCATCGCAAAGCGTTTTGGCCAGACCGATGTGCTGAACGGCGTCAGCATTTCTATCGGCAAGGGCGAATTCATCACGCTGCTGGGGCCTTCGGGCTGTGGAAAAACCACCACGCTGCGCATCATTGCCGGGCTGGAAACACCGGATGAGGGGCGCGTGCTGCTGAACGGAAAAGACGTAACAGACACCGAGCCCAATCAGCGCGATGTGAATACCGTGTTCCAGAATTACGCCCTGTTTCCCCATATGACGGTGGCCGCGAACATCGGCTACAGCCTGCGGCTGAAAAGGCGCTCCCGGGAGGAGATCCGCGCCGCCGTAAAAGAGGCGCTGGCGCTGGTGCAGCTTTCCGGCTACGAAAGGCGCATGCCCTCGGAGCTTTCCGGCGGGCAGCGCCAGCGCGTTGCCATTGCGCGCGCCGTGGTGAACCGCCCCAGCGTGCTGCTGCTGGACGAACCGCTCGGCGCGCTCGATCTGCAGCTGCGCCGTCAGATGCAATCGGAATTAAAGGCCCTGCAAAAGCAGCTGGGCATCACGTTTATCTATATCACGCACGATCAGGAGGAAGCGCTGAATATGTCCGACCGCATTGCCGTAATGCGCGGCGGACGCTTTGAGCAGCTCGGCTCGCCCGCCGAGGTGTACGACAGCCCCCGCACCAGCTATGTGGCCCGCTTTGTGGGCACGGCCAACGTGCTTACGGGCACGGTGCGCAGCGTGGAAAACGGCGTTTTAAGCGCCGAATGCGCGGGCGGCTGCGCCGGAGCGCTGTGCCGAGGCTATTCGTTTTTGCCCGGCAGCTCCGTTACGCTGGCTGTGCGCAGCGAGCATGTGGAGTTCACGCGGGACAAAAATGCCTGCGGCCTTCCCGCCGTGATCCGCGAAAAAACGTTTGCGGGCGGCATGCTGCGCATTGCGCTCACGCTTGCCGACGGCACGGAGCTTGTGGCAAGCCGCCACGGCATCGACCTTGCCGTGCGCACCGGCGAGGCCGTGCGCGTTACCTGGCAGCCCGAAAACGCCGTGCCCGTGGATGTGGATGCGCCCACGGGGGCCGCGGAGGCAGGGGCATGAGGGCGCGGCGCAAAAAGCGCGGCGGCGTCTGGCTGACGCTGCTGCCCCTGTATCTGTTTACGCTCGTTTTTGTGGCGGGGCCGCTCGTGTATATGCTGGTGCTCAGCTTTCAGACGCGCGCCGAGGTATGGGGCGTCATCCATGAGTTTACGACGGACAACTACCAAAATATTCTTCAGCCGGTGTATCTGAACACCTTTCTGGAATCGTTTCGGCTGGCCATTGTGAGCACGCTGCTGATCTGTGCCATCGGGTATCCGTTCGGCTACTTTATGGCAAAGCTCTCTCCCGTGTGGAAGGGCCGCGTGATGATGCTGCTGATGATCCCCTTCTGGACAAGTTCTCTGATCCGCCTGTACGGGTGGATCATCATCTTCCGCGCGAACGGCACGCTCGATAAGCTTTTGATGGGCCTCGGCCTTACCGACAGCCCGCTGAAGCTGCTGTACACCTACCCTGCCGTTGTGGTAGGCATGGTGTATGCGCTGCTGCAGTTTATGATCCTTGCGGTGTATTCCAGCGCCGAAAAGCTGGATTGGAGCCTTGTGGAAGCGGCGCGCGATCTGGGCGCAACGCCGCTGAAGGCCTTTCTTACCGTTACGCTGCCGCTCACGCTGCCCGGGCTGCTTTCCGGCGTGATCCTCACCTTCATCCCCTCGATGGGCCTGTTCTTTATTGCCGATATTCTGGGCGGCAACAAGGTGGTGCTGGTGGGCAGCCTGATCCAGGATCAGCTGATGAAGGCGCACAACTGGCCGTTTGCCGCGGCGCTGAGCGTTGTGCTGATGGTGCTGACGAGCCTGATGATCTCGCTGTATAAGCGCGTGACGCACACCACCGAGCTGGAGGGCCTGCTATGAAAAACCGCACCAGGCTGCCGAACCTGTATCTCGGCCTTATCATCGTTATTTTGTATCTGCCCATCGTGCTTGTCGTTTTGTATTCGTTCAACGAAAGCAAGATCAGCAGTGTGTGGAGCGGCTTTTCGCTCCGGTGGTACGAAACGCTGTTTCGCGACCGCGCCATGTTCGAGGCGCTTGGCAACAGCCTTGTGCTGGCGCTTTCGGCCAGCCTTGGCGCCGCCGCGGTGGGCACGCTGGGCGCCTACGGTTTTACCAAGGTACAGCTGCGCACCAAAAGCGCCGTGGAATACCTTTCTATGCTGCCCATTATGATTCCGGAGATTATTCTGGGCATGGTATTTATGGCGTTTTTCTCGTTGCTGGGCCTGCCGTTCGGCATGACGACGCTCATCCTTGCGCACACCACCTTCTGCATCCCTTATGTGTATATGCTGGTGAAGGCGCGGCTGGTGGGCATGGATCCCAGCCTTGCCGAAGCCGCGCGCGATCTGGGTGCGGGTGAAGCGCGTGTTTTTTTTGATATTACGCTGCCGCTGCTGGCGCCGGCCATTCTCTCCGGCATGCTGCTCAGTTTTGCCATGAGCCTGGACGACGTGATCATCAGCATCTTTGTTACGGGTGTCAATGTGAACACGCTGCCCATCAAGGTGTATACGCAGATCAAAACCGGCGTCACGCCGGAGATCAACGCGCTGTGTACGCTGATGCTCGGCGCAACGCTTTTACTGGTTGTCCTTTCCAATGTTTTGGGGAAAGTGGGAAAGCCCAAAGCGGGAGGGGATCCCATAAAGCCCGCCCCAAAGCGGGACAAAAAGGAGGAACACTCATGAAGAAAATTCTTGCATTTGCCCTTTGCCTTGCGCTGGCGCTGGCCGCTCTTGCGGGCTGCGCCGGCACCTCGTCTTCCGCAGCGGGTAACGGGCCCGCCGGCTCCGCGCCCGGCTCCGCGCCCGCCGACTCCGGCTCCGCGCCCGGCTCCGCAGAGCTGAACCTGTACACCTGGGAGGGCATGTTCCCGCAGGAGGTACTGGACGCCTTCACGGCCGAAACCGGCATCAAGATCAACTATTCCAGCTTTGATACCGACGAAACGATGCTCGCAAAGCTGGAGACGGCAAACGGCGGCGATTACGACGTAGTGATCGCCGACGACTATATCGTCGAGACGGCCATCGCCGAGGGGCTTGTCATGCCGCTGGACAAAAGCCTGATCCCGAATTTCGGCAACATCAACCCGGCGTATCAGGGCCAGTTTTTCGATCCCGACGATGCCTACACCGTACCCTATGGCTCCGGCGTACAGACCATCGTGTACGATCCTTCGCTTGTGGATCTGGAGATCAAGGGCTACGCCGATCTGTGGGACGCCTCGCTGAAGGGCTCTGTAGGCGTTACCAGCAACTTCCGCGTGATGAACGGCATGGCGCTGAAGATCGCGGGCGAGAGCTATAATACAAACGAGCTTGCCGCCATTGACGCCGCGGGCGCAAAGCTGGCGGAGCTGGCGCCCAATATTCGCCTGATCAAGTACGACAACCTGCAGGACGATCTGCTTTCCGGCGAGGTGAGCGCGTGCGTGATGTACACCAGCCAGGTGACGATGGCCTGCCTCGCAAACCCCGAGCTGAAGGTCGTATACCCGTCGGAGGGCGTCGGCTTTGGCATCATGGCACAGTTTGTGCCCGTAAACGCGCCGCACGCGGACGCCGCGCACGCCTTTATCGACTATATCCTGCGGCCGGAGGTCTCGAAGCAGTGCTTTGAATTTATGGGCTACTACTGCACCAACAAGGCCGCCGATGCGCTGATTGAAGCGGAATACCGCGCCTTCCTGACGCTGCCCGAGGATCTGGATACCGGCAAGATGGAGATGATCCAGAACATCTCGGCCGAGGCGATGGAAGCGCACACCCGTGTGTGGACCGAGTTCCGCCAGGCGTGCGGGCAGTAGAGCACCTCGGGCTTGCGGGGGCGCTCCGGGCTGCGGGGGCGTCCGCTTTCCGGCGATCGAACGCGTCTGTTTCCATCGGTTGAGCGCGTTTGTTTTTTGGCAGATCGGGCGCGCCCGTTTTCCGATTTTTCCTGATCAGCTGTAACCGGGGCAAGGGCCGTCTGTCAGACGGCCCTCTTTCCCGTTTTTGCCCTCTCTTTGTTTTGGCGCTCTCTTTGTTTTGCTTTTTTGTTTGCTGCTCTCTCTATTTTTGCCGTTTTCTTTTCGTTCCCTTTTCATTTCTGCTCTTTTTGTATTTTGCCTTTTCTGCCCATACGGGCGTTTTTTCAGGAATGCGGGCGCAGACGCCGTGCGCGCCGGGAGCCCGTCTTTCGCTGCCAAAAGGAGGCGCTGTTGATGGATGCGATCGAACAAAAGATCCTTGCCGCCGTGGATGCGCGGCGGGAAATGCTGCTGTGCTTTGCGCGGGAGATCGGCGCGCATGCGGAGCCCGGCTTCTTTGAAACGCGCACCGCCGGCCGTGTTGCCGGTTTGCTGCGTGGCTTTGGCCTGCCCGTGGAAACGGGCCTTTGCCGAACAGGCGTGCGCGCGGTGCTTACCGGCACAGCGCACAGCGCGCCTGCGGCGGCCGGCGCGGGCAAAGTATCCGGCACAGCGCACAGCGCGCCCACAGCGGCTGCAGCGCCTGGCGCAAAGGCGGCAGAGAGGCCGTGTCTTGCCGTGATTGGCGAGCTGGACGGCATTCTGTGCCCCGCGCATCCCAATGCGAACCCCGAAAACGGCCTTGCGCACGCCTGCGGCCACAATGCGCAGCTCACCGCAATGCTGGGCGCGGCGGCGGCATTGTGCGAACCGGAGGTGGCGGCGGCGCTGTGCGGCAGCGTACAGTTTTTTGCCGTGCCCGCCGAGGAATATGTCCCCGTCCCCACGCGCGCGGAGCTGCGCAAAGAGGGCGTGGAATTCTGCTGCGGCAAATCCGAGCTGCTGCGCCGCGGCGCGTTTGAGGGCGTCGATCTTGCCCTTACCACGCATGTGCATATGATCCCCTGCGAAAGCGACCTGCTGCTGGGCAATGTGGCGTGCACAGGCTCTGTCAGCAAAACGGTAACGTTTCGCGGCAAGGCGGCGCACGCCGCCGTTGCGCCGCATCTGGGTGTCAACGCGCAAAGTGCCGCCGCGCTCGCGCTTGCCGCCATCGGCCTTTTGCGCGAGACCTTCCGCGAGCGCGATGCCGTGCGCATCCATACCAAGCTTAAAGAGAGCGATACGGCGCTAAACGTTGTGCCCGATACCATCGTGCTGGAAGCCATGCTGCGCGCCTCCTCGCTGGAGGCGCTGCACGACGTTGCCGAAAAATTCGACCGTGCCTGCCTGCACTGCGCCGCCGCGCTTGGCGCCGCAGCCGAGATCGTCAACGCCCAGGGCTATATGCCCGTGCGCTATACGCCTGCCTGCAGTGCGCTTTTGCAGGCCGCCGCGGCGCTGCCCGCGCTTTCTGCAGCGTGCGCCGAGCCTGCCATGCAGAACATGGCCTGCACCGACGTGGGCGATCTTTCGCACGTGCTGCCCGTTGTGAATTTTACGCACGGAGGCGTTTCGGGCGCGCTGCACAGCGCGGATTTTGCGGTTGCAGACGAGGAAAAAGCATATCTTACCCCGGCCAAAATGATGGCGCTGACGGCGTACCACCTGCTACGGGACGGTGCGGCAAACGCGCGGCAGGTAATGGCGGATTTTACACCCGTGTTCACGCGGGAAAGCTATGTACAAGCAATAAGGGGGCAGAGCTGATGGCACAGCGCATTTGCTTTTTGGGGCGCGGCGGCAGCGGAAAGAGCACCGTCGCGCAGAATCTGGGGCATGCCCTTGCGCAAAAGGGCTACCGCGTACTGCTGGTGGGCAACGATATCAGCCTTTCCTCCACGCTGCTTTTGCGCGGCGAGGCGGATATTTTGCCCGCGCTGGAAGACTATCGCGAGCACTACGAGATCGACCTTTCTGATTATGTGTTATCTACAGCCAGCGGCGTGTACTGCCTGGAGCTGGGCAGCATCGACCCCGGCGTGGGCTGCCTTGCGCGCGGCATCAGCCTGATTGACGAAATGCTCGATACGCAGGGCGTTTCCAACCGGCTGCAGCTGGATTTTATTTTGTATGATATCTCCGGCGAAACGCCCTGCACGGGCTATATTCTGCCCATTCGCGAGGGGCTGATGCAGCGCTGCGTGATCGTTACGAACGGAAGCTTTGCCTCTGTTACCACGGCAAACAGCCTGCTGCAGGCCATTTTGCGCGCGTCCGGGGAAGAGATCTTCCCCGTTCAGCTAATCGTAAACAACGCATCCTGCGACGAAACAAAGGCCGAGCTGGCCGATTATGCCCGGCGCTCCACCATCGAGATCCTGGCTTATCTGGACCATTACACAGAGCTGGAATACAGCTCGCTCGCGGGCAAAACCGTGCTGGACGCCGCACCGGACAGCGCCTGCGCCGAACGCCTGCGCGCCATCGCGGACGATCTGCTGCTGAGTACCATCCCCACAAAGCTTACGCCGTTCCCCCGGCGCGAGCTGATCGTCTGGCTGCGCGGCTGGCAGCAGCGCGAGCTGGCGCGCCGCCTTGCCCTGGCGAAGAGTGAGGCCGGCCCCGGGGGCGCAGACGAAGCGGGCCGGGAGGCCGGCCCGGAAAGCGTAAGCGCAGCGGAAAGTGAGGCCGGCCCGGAAGGCGTAAACGCAGCGGAAAGGAATGCGGCCCCCGGGGGCAGAGGCGCAGCGCTCACAAGGGCGGGCGCCAAGACCCGCACGGAGGAAAACGATGGTTGACGTAAGCTTTGTGGGCGGGCGTGTGGTGGATGTGCGCACGCGCACATCCCGCCTTGCCAACGTGGCCGTTGAGGGCGGCAGGATCGTGGACGTTTCCGCGCACGAGCTGCCGGCGCAACGCGTGGTGGATGCCGCGGGGCTGATCGTTTCGCCCGGCTTTATCGACGTACACAGCCATCTGGACGGCCACCCTTATGCGGGGCAGCTCTCGGTGATGCAGGGCATTACCACCACCGTTGGGGGCAACTGCGGGCTTTCTCCGCTCGATTTTGAGGAATGGTTCGCCGGGCAGGAGCGCACCGGCTATGTGCTGAATCAGGCCGAGCTGGTGGGGCATACCTTTTCTCTGCGCAAGGCCGTGGGCCTTACCGACACCGGCGCGCGCGCGGGCGCGGCACAGATCCTCGCCATGGCGCGCATTGCCGCAAGGGCGCTGCAGGCGGGTGCGGCGGGCATCTCGCTGGGGCTGGATTACGCCCCCGGCGCCAGCCTTGCCGAGATTGAGGCCATGGCCGCGCTGGCCGCGGAATACGGGCGCAATCTGCCCGTACATACGCGCCTGTTTACACAGAACGATCTGTATTCGCTTTACGAGGTGCTGGCGGCCGCAAAGCACAGCGGCGGGCGGCTGCTGCTAAGCCATTTTGTATACCAGTACAGCGGTTTCGGCACCATGCGCCCCGCGCTGGACGTGGTGGACGCCGCGCGCGAAAAGGGGCTGGATGTATGGATCGACAGCGGCATGTACACCGACTGGGCCACCTATGCGGGCACGGCCACCTTCGACGAGGAAACCATCAGGGATAATTCGCTGCGTTTTGGCGATATGGTGGCCGCCACGGGCAAATATACCGGCACGCGGCTGAACCGCGAGCTGTACGAGCTGCTGCATTACAAATACCCGGACGAATCGATCATCTGCTATTCCGGCGAGCCGCAGGAGGTATACGACACGCTGACAAAGCCCTACGCCATGATGAGCACCGACGCGGCGGGGTATCCGCGCGGCGAAGGGCATCCGCAGATTGCGGGCAGCTACCCCCGCTTTTTTCGCAAGCTCGTGCGCGAGGAACGCCTGCTGAGCCTGGAGGAAGCCGTATATAAGTGCACCCTGCTGCCGGCCGAAACCTACCGCCTGCCCGGCAAAGGCGCGCTGGAGGCTGGCTGCGACGCCGACATTGTTTTGTTTGATCGGGGCACGATTCACGACAATGCCAAAATGCCCGACAAGGGCGAGCCGGATGCCGCGCCGGACGGGATTCCCTATGTGATGGTAAACGGCGTGTTCGCCATGGACGGGGGCGTTTATCAAAATACCCGCAGCGGCCGGGTGATTCGCTTTTGAGCGGGAGAGCATCGCCGCGGGAACGGGCCCCGCGAAAAAAAGCCCGCGCAGTGCGAAAGCGCTGCAAAAAACTTTGAAAAAATCGCGCAAACTTCTTGACAAGCAGGGCGGAATATGGTATATTAAATTTTGCCGCCTGATGTTTTGGCGGCGAAAAATGCGGATTTAGCTCATCTGGTAGAGCGCCACCTTGCCAAGGTGGAGGTAGCGAGTTCGAGCCTCGTAATCCGCTCCATTTTGTCCGGTGTGTCAGCCGAGCGCCGGGCGGCCAGTACAGGCCTTTGGGCGTTGGGTTGGCAGCAGATCGGTGTTCCCTGGAAGTTTAGCTCAGCTGGGAGAGCATCTGCCTTACAAGCAGAGGGTCAGCGGTTCGAGCCCGTTAACTTCCACCAAATGGCCCGGTAGTTCAGTTGGTTAGAACGCTAGCCTGTCACGCTAGAGGTCGTGAGTTCGAGCCTCATCCGGGTCGCCACTTGCCTCTGTAGCTCAGTTGGTAGAGCAGGGGACTGAAAATCCCCGTGTCATTGGTTCGATTCCGATCGGAGGCACCACAAAACGCCGCAGGCAGCCGCCTGCGGCGTTTTTGTTTTGCAGAGGCCCCAAAATTGCAGGGCCCCAAAAAACGATTTGAAGATCCTATGGGATCCTCAGAAAAGGAGGCGTGTTTTTGAAAAAGCAGACGCACATCAGACGGACCCAGTGCTGGCACAATACCAGGTTTCCCCGCAGGCCGCCTCCTGCGCTTTTCCTTTAAGGGCTGCCCCGTTCCAAGCCTTTGCACGGGCGGCGGCCGCGCCGGCCTGCGGCGCAAAATCAAAGGAAAAGGATGAGTTTGAATGACGTGGTTTTTTCTTTCGCTGATCGCGATTTTATTCTGGAGCGGCTCCGACCTGTTTTCCAAAATGGGCTCGAAGCCGGACGACAAATACAGCCACTGGAAGATGGTGATAGCCGTTGGCCTTGTGATGGGCGCGCACGCTGTTTTTCTGATTTTGACAGGCACGCCGTTCCGCTTTGCGGATATCATCATCTATCTGCCCGCCTCGTTTTTGTATATTCTCTCGATGATCCTCGGCTACGCGGGCCTGCGCTACATTGAGCTTTCGGTATCGTCCCCCATCTGCAATTCCTCGGGCGCGGTGGCCGCGCTGCTGTGCTTTTTGATTCTGCACGAAACCATGTCCGGCCTGCAATTTTTTGCGGTGGCGCTGGTGTGCGCTGGGGTATTCGCGCTTTCGGTACTGGAAAAAAGGTACGGCAGCGCACAGCGATTGCAGGCGGAGGGCGACGCAAACCGCAAATATACCCGCAGCTTTCTCGCGGTGCTGTTCCCCATTTTGTACTGCATCATCGATGGCCTCGGCACATTTGCCGACGCGCTTTTGCTGGATACCGTAATCGCTGAGGAACAGGCCAACATCGCCTATGAGCTGACGTTTCTGTTTATGGCGGCCGTTGCGTTTGTGTATGTGGTTATCATCAAAAGGCAAACGCTGCATCTGCCGGGAGAAGCCCCCAAATTGGCCGCCGCACTGTGTGAAACGGCGGGACAGTTTGCCTACGTATTTGCCATCGGCGCAAACGCCATTGTGGCCGCGCCCATGATCTCGTCCTATTGCGTGATGTCTTTGGTATGGAGCCGGCTGTTTTTGAAGGAAAAGCTCTCAAAAGCACAGTATGCCGTGATTGCGATGGCCGCCGTGGGCATTGTGATTTTGGGGATGGAGTAACAATTCGGAGGATGGAACAGCAGCGCATATAAAGCCAAAAGCCGCCCCAAAAATGGGCGGCTTTTTCGTTGCTGACGATTTGATTTAAGCTGTTTATTCGCTGAAGCCGGAATTTACCAGCTTGAGCAGCCCATCCACAGCGGCCTGCTCGTCCGCGCCATCGGCAATAATGCGGATGGTGGTGCCGCCCACGATGCCCAACGACAAAACGCCCAGCAGGCTCTTCGCGTTGACGCGGCGCTCCTCTTTCTCCACCCAGATGGAAGACTTAAATTCATTCGCCTTCTGAATGAAGAAAGTAGCGGGACGCGCGTGCAGCCCGACCTGATTCTCCACAGTTACTTCTTTCACAAACATAATAAAACGCTCCCATTATCAAAGTTTCAAAAAGATAGAAGCTGCTCTGCTTCTCTCTTATTTTATACCAAATCGGGGCTCCGCGTCAATCTTTTTGAGCGTTTCCGGCGATTTTCTCCAACAATGACACAAACAGACAAGTTCCCCTGCCGTTTCTTTGTAAATAATCACCAATTAGTTTTCAACATGCTTGGCGCATTCCACAGTTTTTTGGCTGAAAATTCGTGATGTTTCGCCTGAAGGCCCGGCTGCAAAAAGTGCCGCAAACCCTTATGGTGTCTCAAAAACGGGCTGTTGGCAGGCCGCCTGTTCGGGGTGCTCCGCGGCAGATTTTGGGGCCGGTGCTGCCGGCTCTGCGGGGCGTTCTGCAGTTTGCTCGCAAATATAGCGCTCGTACAGATCCGGCCGGCGCAGGCGGGTGCGCTCCAGCGATTGGGCGCGCCGCCACTTTTCGATGTTTGCGTGATGCCCCGAAAGCAATATTTCGGGCACGCGGCGGCCGTTCCATTCCTCGGGGCGGCTGTACTGCGGATACTCCAAAAGGCCGCTGTAATGGCTCTCGTCCTCGTAGCCCTCCGGGCAGGACAGCACCCCGGGGCACAGGCGAAACACGCTGTCTGCCACAACCAGCGCCGCAAGCTCACCGCCGGTGAGCACATAGTCGCCGATGGAAAGCTCCTCGTCCGCCAATGCCTCGATAACGCGCTCGTCCATCCCCTCGTAATGGCCGCATACCAAAAGCAGGCTCTCACACGCGGCCAGCTCTTTGCATTTTGCCTCGGTGAGCGGCGTGCCCGCGGCCGTTAAAAAGATCACGCGCGGACGTGCGCGCCCCGCCGCCTGCACCTGTTCGATGATGTGCCGGCAGCAATCGTAAACAGGCTGCGCCTGCATGATCATGCCGTGCCCGCCGCCGTAGGGGTAATCGTCCACCTGCTTTTGACGGTTGAGCGTATAATCGCGGATCTGGTGGCAATACAGCTCGATATCCCCGCGCCGGCGCGCGCGCCCGATGATGCTTTCGGCAAGGGCATTGTCGCACATTTCGGGAAACAGCGTGGCGATATCAATGCGCATCTTCGCTTCCTCCGCCGTTTGTAAACATGCCGGGGATCGGCCGCACGGCAACCTCGCCGCGCTCCGGCGCAAGCTGCACCAGAAATTCCGGCACGGCCGGGAACAAAAACGTCTCGCCCGCGCTGTTTTGCACGGTATAGATATCCGAGGCCGCCGGGTGATCAATGGCGGTGATGACGCCGTATTCCGTGCCCGTATCCGCATCCAGCACCTTGCAGCCGATGATATCCTGCACAAACCAGCGCCCCTCGGGCAGCGTGACATCCGCCCGATTGAAATAGGCCACTTTGCGGATATAGGCGCGCGCGGCGTCGAGGCTGTTCACACCGTGCAGGCGCACCAGACACATGCCCTTGTGCACGCGCGCCGCCTCTACCTTCGTCTCTTGCCCGCCCTGCGGCGTAAAATACAGGCGCGGCAGCGCCGCCGCAAACGCGGCGCTGTCGCACCATGGATACAGCTTCAGCTCGCCCAGTACGCCGTGCGTGGTAACGAACTCTCCCGCCTCGATAAATTGCTTCATACGTTTTTCTCTCTTCCCTCGAATCTGCCCGTCTGAACAACGCCGCGCGGCGGTTTTGTCCTATCCGACGGTTTTGCCGCCTGTGCCGGCCACTCTGTACGCACCGGCTGATAATCGCACACGGCTGCCCCTCCATAATTACAGGCCGAGGGTGAATTCCCCCGGCCTGGCCCCATTAGCGGATATTCGGCTTGATGGGCTTTTTTCCAAGCAGCATGCCTACGATGCTGAATACGAGGGCTGTCACCGATATTACGGTTCCCACAATGCCAAGGATCAGCCCAACGATGCGAAATGCGCCGCCTTTTCTCATAATACTTCAAGCTCCTTTCCCAAATTTCGGCAGTGCTTGCCGAAAGGGTTTAAATATAGTATACATTATTTTACCTCTGCTTGCAAGAGGGAGACGGCGCGCGCGATTTTTTTGAACAAAGGTCAAGCAGATGCGCCTCGTTCGCGCAAAAAAACAGTGGACGCTCCGGCAAAGCTGTGGTAGAATAAATTTGGAACAGCGTTCCCATTGCGAAGCGCAGCCGCTATTTGCCGCGCGGGCCCCTGCGCGGCTGCGGCGATGGTGTTTGAGCAAACCGATCTTGTTACGGAGAGGAAGGATAGTTTGAAACCGGATCCCATACAAACCTACCGCCGCAGAAGCGGAACCGGGCTGATGCTCTTGTGCGCCGGTATGCTGGCGTCAATGCTCTCGGAAGGCGGCGCTTTGCTGATGATCGGCCTTGTGGTGGAGCTGGCCGGCCTGGCAATGTTTATTGGCGGCATGTGGCAGCAGAAAAAGAGCCGCGATGCGCAGCAGCAGGCAGCGCTTGCAGAGGCACAGACGCCGGCGGGCGCGGCACCCGCGCAGGAGGATAAGCCCGCGCAGGCGGGCGCGGAGAGCGCCGGGGAGCGCGGCACAGAGGCATCCCCAGAGCAATAGAACGGCCAAAGAACATAAAACATGGCAAAAGCGGCCAAAGAACATAAACGCATAGCAAAAAAGCATCGCAGAAAGCCAAACAGCCGGAGACCCGCTTGAACCGCGGGATCTCCGGCTGTTTTTTTATGTTGCCGCCTCCGCTATGCCGCCGGCTCCAGCACGCAGTGCAGCACGCTGCGGGCCTCGCCGCTGTCGAAGGCGGAGGCGCAGGTAGAAAGCAGCACATAACGCGCCGTGCCGTCCGGCGCGGCGCCGGCCTGTACGGCCGAGCGCTCCTGTGCCGCCCGCAGATATGTGTTCAGCTGTTCGCACGGGGCGGAAAAGATGGTGTAGGTTTCGGAATAGGCCGATGTTTCGTATGCGCTGAACGGCGCCAGCCGGTATGTTTGCGCCGGCGTGAACAGCCAGAGCACCGGGTGCGCATCCCAAAACGCCTGATCCTGCCAGTTTTCCAGCGCGGCGAACATGCTGCCGTCGTTCATGTGGTGGCCGTAAAGAATCGTGTTCACATCCGAAAAATCCGCGCTGTTCTGAGCCTCGATGAAGATCGAGCCGGCAACATTGTAATTTTTTTCGGCATCCTGGCGCAGATAGGTATCGTTTGTCTCGCCGTACAGCACCGGATAGCTGATCTGCGTTCCCTCGCAGTAGATCCAGCCGACAATATCGCTGTTTGCCGCCTGCAGCGCCTGAAAATCCACCGTAATGGGCGGGGCGTCCGAGGCGGAGCCCTGCGCGGCCGCGCCCTGTGCCGGGCCGGGCGCGGCGGTGTACTGCTGCGCAAGATCGGTATAGGCCTGGCGCTGCTGCCGGGCGCGCCGCTGCGTCAGCGCGTATCCGCCAAGAGAGACGACGAGCACCACCGCCAGCAAAAGCATCAATACCCGGCGAACGCGCTCTGCCATGCCCGGCTTCTCCCGTTCGGGCGCGCCGCTCGGCCGTGCAGGGCCGGGCTCTGCCTGCCGCCGCTCCCCCGTACCGGGGCCCTGCCTTTTTTGCAGCAGCACGGGCACAAGGCTTAGCAGCGCGCCGGCGGCGGCCAGACAGACGAGGTAAAGGCGGCCGGAGGCGCCTGTGGAAGCGCCCAGCAGCCAGCCAAGGCCCGGCACGTGGCGCTCGACACGGCCGATCACACTGCCGTAGGGCACGGCCTCCGGGTCTGGCTGCAGGTTGGCGTCGCCCTGGGTGACAAGGCTGCTTTCGAGCGTGTTGTTCTGCACCACGCGGTGCGTGATTACCGTGCCGTGGCTTTGGAACGCGATCACATCCTGCGCACACAGCTGCGCGGGCGGCGCAGGCCGCACAAAAACGGCGCTGCCCACCGGGATGGCCGGCTCCATGCTGCCGCTTACCACGTTGTATACCTCATACCCGCACACGCGCGCCAGCGGCGCGGGCAGGCATACAACGATCACCAGCAGAAGAATGATCCTGCCCACTGCGCCGCACAGGGCGGCGGGCAAAGATTTGCCGCGCCGCCCTGTGCTTTGTGCGGGCTGTTTTCCGTCAGCTCGCCTTTGCGTCATTTTTCTTTTCCCCCTCTTTGTGTACAAACAGCAGAATGAGCCATAGGCCAAGGCCGGCAAAGCCTGCGCTCAGGCCCACACGTACCGGCATGGGCAGCCCCGACAGTGCCGTGGCAAAATCATCAATCGTCTCCGTCACCGTGTCGGGAAGGCCCAGCGGTGTTTCGTCCAGATCGATCACTTCTTCCGGCGGGGCAAGCGGCGCGGGCTCATCCAGTATCTCCTCGCCGCCCGGTGCGGGCGCCGGCGGCGCAGCTACGCCGGGCGCGGGCTCCACGGTGGTAACGCCCGGCGTTACCACCGTCTGCACCGTCACGTTCACGTCAATGGGCGCGTAAGTAAACGTAAAAACGTTTTCTTCGGCATTTTGAGAAAGCGTTTTGGCAAGGTTGTACGCCTGCGGGCGGTAGCCCTCGATGTACTGATACGCCACAATCGGCTTATCGCCGATGTTGCCGTGCCGCACCAGCGCAGGGGCCAGCTCGTTGCCCGCCGCATCCTCGAAGCGGATGGTGTAGGCCACCATCTCGCCGCGAATGCCGTAGGCCACTACATAATCTATATCGCCCGTTACCGAAAAGGCCGATTGGCTTACCGTGCTGTTATCCTGCCCGCTCTCGCGCACGCCGCGCACATAATACTTGCTGTCGGCGTTTTCGGTGCGGTTCAGCGCCACGCCGCCCTCCGTCTCTTCGTCGGTGCGGAATGTTACTATCGCGCCGTAGGGCAGGCCGCTGAGCACGCAAACGCCGTTTTCCATGGCCATGCTGTAATTTGCGCCGCCCTGTACGGAGATGAGGTTGGCGGGGTTCAGCGTGCCCTGCGCGCCGGGATACAGCCGCACCGTATAGGTGAGGCCGCCGTTTGCGGGCACGGCGTCGCCGTCGGCCGCATGCGCCGCCATCGACAGCGCGGGCGCGGCGCATACCAGCGCGCCCGCCAGCAGCAGGCTTAATACCCTGCGGGCGTTTTTCTTCGCCGCCTTGCGCCCGCGCATGCCCATCAGGGCCAGCGCCAGTAGCAGCAGGCCGCTTACGCCCGCCACAATCAGGAACGGCAGCGATTGATTCTCGTCGCCTGTTTGCACCACGCTCAGGCCCGGCCGCGTAACAGCCTCTTCGCGCGAAACGATGGGATCGACGGCAAAGTTCAGCTGCAAACGCGCCAATGTATCCTGATAGCTGTTGCCCTGCGTTTCGCCGTCCAGCGATACGCGCAGGCTGACAACGGCCTTTGCGCCCGCGTCCAGCGTATCCAGATAGACAAAATCTTCCAGGCCCTCGGTGGCGTTTTTCAGGCCCACACGGTCTCCAAAGGCGCGCTCGCCGCCCACCGAATCGCTGGTATACAGCACGGTCTCGTCGCCCGCCGCATTGGTATACAGCAGCTCGTATTCATACGCGCCGCCGCTGGCCGCGTTGCCGGATTCTTCCAGCGATTGCAGCACGGCGTTGCTTAAATACCAGTTGGAGGACGCGCCGTTATTGTTGGAAAGATTCAGCTTTAATTCCACCGTATCGCCCGGCTGCATCTCGTATACCTTTTGGCCCAGCTGCGCGGCGGTATAGTTGCTCTCCAGCTTGTTTTCGCCTGTAAAGGTAACGTTCCATTCGGCCGTATGCGTCTCGGCAAATGCCGCGGCAGAAAACGCCGCCAGCACCAGAAGGGACAAAGCCGTTGCCCATACTCTTTTTTTCATGCTTCGGCCCTCCTTAGCTTAAAGACAGCGTGCCCGCGCCGTCTACCGTTACCGCGCGCCCCCATGCGCTGCGAACGGCATCTGCCACGTTGTGGTTTTGCACAGCGTCCACCTTTACCTCCAGCTGGAACGAGGCGCCATCGTATACATAGGTGTTGGTCACCTTACCGGCCTCGGTGCTTTGCCGCACCGTTACCTGCACGCTGGGGTCGATTTTCAGCGTATCGGCAAAGACGGGCGTGGTTTCGCCGGGCTGCAGCGGCCGCGTGTAATACAGCACGGTGCGCTCGCCTGTGCGCGCGGCCGTATCCTCCACCCAGCCGTTCCCCGTTACAAGGTTCAGGCCAATGAGGGAGGGGTCCAGCTCGGGCGATTTTGTCAGGCCGCCCTTTCCGTCGGGCTTTACCCAATAGCGCGTAACGGTAACGCGCACATACTGCGTAATGTTCGAGGCCCCCTGCGCGGCGGCCGCGCCGTTATCGGTGGGATTGTGCACGGCAAGCTGTTCCTGATAGACCGCGCCGATCTTGAACGGCTCGGTGGCGGCCTCGAACTGTGATTGCCCCTGCAGAATGAGGGTGCCCGGCGCCAGCAGCGCGGAGGCCTGCGCGCCGTCGGCACGGGCGTTCGCACTGGTAGCGGCGTTCCCGGTGGCCACGGGCTTGCCGTTCTCCATTAAAGAAACGCCCAATTCCTGCATTTGCACGGTGGAAATATAGTTTTCGGAATAATAGGTAAGCGCCGCGCGCGTGCCGCCGACGGTGCTGAACGCCAGCAGGCATACGGCCAAAACAAGCGCGCCGGCAGTTACGGCAGGAGACGCGGCAAGCCTTCTGATTCTTTTCATTGCGCCGCACCTCCGTTCGTCTGCAGCTGCGCGTTCCAATCGGAAGCCTCCGGAGAAACGCGGCTGCCGTCTGCATTATAGGTGACAGGCGTTGTCTCGTATACCACAACCACGTCGAAATCCTCGGGTGTTTCGCCCTGCTGCGCGCCTTCCACCGTGATGTGTACGTTCAGCGGAGCAGCCCCGGGCTGTGCCCATGCGGGGGCCGCGCCCTGCGCCTCGGAGGGGTTTGCAAGGGGAGTTTGATAGTAATACCAGCCGTCGGCATCCCTCCGCTGCCAGCCCTCGCCGGTGTATGTGAGCCCGTAGGTAGAATACGCGCGTGCCCGCACATAAACCGGCTGTGTGCCAGAGGCGGCGGTGATGGTGATCTGCTTGTTCCAATCGGCAAACTCTTCGGTAATCTCGGTTTGGTTTTGCAGCTGCACCGTGCGGCCGCCGCCTGCGCGAACGTTAGCGGTAAAGTACGCCCATGCGCCGGGCAAGCTTACCGTTACCGCCAGCACAAGCGCAAGAAAGGCCGCTAAAGCATGTGTTTTTTTCATTCAATCAGCCCTCCCCTGCCGGTGCTACGGGCTCCGGCTCGGCGGCCACCCATTGGCCCGTTTCGGCGTTATACGTGCGTTTCGTCCATGTCCAACCGCCGTCCGCTCCCGGTGCAAAGCTGTTGATTACCGCGCCGCCGCCGTTGTTGGTATCGTCGTGCCCGTTGGTGAAGGTGACGACAGCGGTAACGCCGTCTTCAAGAATCTTTTCCTCGCCCGCCGGGGCGGTGAGGTGGACGCCGCCTGCGGGAATATTGGTGATGGTAACGCTGTGCGCCGTCGCATCGATGGCCGGGGTAATTGCAGGCAGCTGCCCCTCCGGCCGCTCCGGGTTCGGCGTCAGCGTTGCTGTCGCAGCTTCAAAGCGATAGCCAGCGCCGCCGTATTCCTCGGTGATCACCACCGTACTGCCGGCGGGGATCTTATTCGTAATCAGCTGCGCAGTCTGGGTGCCTGCCCCGGTGAATATGAGCGGAACCACCTTTTCGTAAATCGGATCGGCGGAATTTGTATCATTCGGGTTTGGGGCATACGCGGCCACGTGGAACACAAAGGTGACAGGCGCGCCGTAGCCGGTGAGCGTTTTGGAAATTTCCAAATCGGCATAGCGCGGGGCGGCCTCGCCCTTTGCGGTGACGGTAATCCCATATGCCCATGCGCCGGCCGCGGCAGTGTCCATCGTCTGGTTTCCGGCTGCGTCCGTGCGGCCGGGCAGCGAAAGCAGCTGCGGCTGGAAGGTGTATACCTTGGTATCGGAATACGCAACGGTGCACACCTTTTGCAGCGGGGCTCCGTTCTGGTCTTTTTCGTCTTTCGATTCCACCAGCACGGCGTAATCCTCGAGGGGAAGCTCCCTGCCATGTACAACATTCAGATACAGCCCGGCAGAAAGGCCGCCGATCGGCTCTTTGATGCCGTCTTTGCCCGTGCGGGCCGGGGTAAAGCTTTCCGCCATCGGCGCCGCGGCCTGCCCGGATGCATCCGGCTGCCCCGGCGCAAACAGCAGCTTTGCCAGCAGCTCGGCCAAGCCCTCCTGCTCGCCGGCCTTTGCATGCTCCGGGTCTGCCGGCGCATAGCGGAATACCAGCCATTCCCGTTCCTGCGGTTCCGTCGGCATGGCCGGCAGGTCTTCCGGCCTGCTATATCCGTCCGGAGCGGCCGTCAGCGGCTGCAGGTGCCAGTTTGGGATCCCTTCCAGATATGCTTTTACCGCGCTGTAATATGGCATTCCGCTATCGATGCAGTAGGCATACGCATCGTAGCCGGAAAGGGGCACGGCGGGCGCGATGAGGTAAAGATCGGCCGCGGTATCCACCGGATTTAAATCGCTCAACGGTTGGCCCGACATTGTTTCGGGCAGCCCCACCGTAACAGAGCAGGCGGTGCTGGTTAAATTCAGCGCACCCGCCCCTGTACCGGCGCCGGGCGCGGGCTGCTGTGTGCCGCCGGCATTGTCCCCGGTGCCGCTTCCGGTGTTATTCCCGGTGTCGTTCTCATCGCCCTCCGCCAAAAGAACGGGCGCGGCATAGGCGCCGCCCGGCGCCGGCACACCCAACGCAAGGCCCGCCGCCAGCGCAAACACCAGCAGCACACCCAGCGCCTGTTTCCAGCCACCGCAATAGCTTTGCCGTTTTGTTTTCATGGGCCTCTCCTCCTACTTGTGAATCCCAATCCTTACGAATTCCATCACTTGCGAATGCCAATTTGCCTTATGCCGCACCGGGGCTATTTGTTTTTGCGCAGTTCTTCCAGCAGCTGCCGGTGGTTCTTTTTCGGCTTTTTGCGCCCGTCCAGCAGCACCATGGCCAGCGCCGTAATGCACAGCATGGGCACCGCGATGGCCACGATAACATAGCGCACGGGAACGCGCCTTGCCTCGGAAACAATGTTGAGATTTACCTCGCTCAAATTATCCACCCGGTGGCCGCGCACCAAAATGCGGTGCGTATTGATGCCGTAAGGCGTGCAGGTGATGAGCGTGCAGTAATCCTTGCCCTTTACAATGGACAGCTGATCAACTTCTTCGGGCAAAACGATGCGGATCTGATCGACCTGATAGGTGAGCGTTTCGCCCAGGATGTTGAACAGGAACACATCGCCCGCCTGAAGCTGGTTTAAATCGGTAAACAGGCGCGCCGAGGGCAGCCCCCTGTGGCCGGAGAGCAGGCAGTGCGTATCCGCGCCGCCCACCGGCAGGCTGCTGCCGGGTATGTGGCCCACGGCAATTTGCAGCACCACGTCTTCTACCGTATGGTAAATGGGCAGATCGACATTGATGGCGGGAATGCGGATATAGCCCATTACGCCCGTTCCGGAGGGATCGAGCAGGCTGCGATATTCGGCGTTTTGCTCTTCGTTTAGCAAAAAGCTGGTTTCGCCGGCAGCCAGCCGCTCGTTGTAGGCGCGCGCCGCCGCCAGCATGGCGGCCTGCTCTTCGGCCGAGGTGTTCTCCACCGTTTGAACATACGAGGCAATGGCCCGGCTTTGGTGGAACGAGTTCCACCAGTTGCTGACGGATGGGTACAGCAATAAGCAAAGCCCCGCGAACAGGATGAGGTACAGTATTATCTCTAAGAGATGTTTTTTGAAAAACTGCTTCATGCTGCAAGGCTCTCCTTACTGATGTATGCCTGTGTGCGCAGGAAAAAGGGAGTGCAGAGCGGCGAAACGCCCACAGCGGCGCCGCCGGCGCGCCAAAGCCTGCCGGCTGGGCGCGCATTTTTTCCCGGAGGGCCTGCCCCGCCGCCGCAAAAGCGGCGGGGCAGCTCCCGGCTTTGTAAAAAAACACGGATTAAATTCTAAAGCTGTTGCGCGGGGCAAACGCTTATTCGGCGCTGCTCATGCGCTTTTTGGTGATGAGCACCACAGCGGCGCCCACCAGCAGTATGCCGCCCACCACATAGAAGATGGTGGTACCGATGCCGCCGGTGGCGGGCAGCTGGAGGCCCTTCAGGTTGAGGATATCCGCCGTAATCGCGCCCGCAACGACGTTGCCGCTCATGGGGAAGGTGGGCTCGCCGTTTGCGCTTACATGCAGATTGCCGCTTTTATCCATCGCGGCGTAAACTTTCTCTCCGTTCAATTCTTTTTCCTGAACGCTCAGGCCAACCAATTTGCCCTCTTCGTTGTAATTCGGAACAATTTCAAAATACATGTCCTCGGCCTTGTTGTAGCCGGCTGGCGCTGTTTCCTCGCGCAGCATGTATTTGCCGGCGTCAAGGCCATCGAATGAAAATTCATTTATATTTGTATTTGCGCCCTCTTCGTCTAATCCCAGTGTTTTTACAAGCGTTTCGATGGTTGTACCGTCTTCGCCCAAAACCAGCTTATACAGCCCAAACACTGCGCCATCCAAGGGCTGCGGTTCGGCACCCGGATTGGCGGGATCATCGCCCTTTTTGCTTACCGCCAGCTTAAATGTAAATACGGTTACAATGTCGTCCGGCGTTTTTCCCGTAGTTCCATCATCGGTCTTGTTCGGGTCGTTCGAGAATTCAAGATGCGCTTTGTTCTCGTTGCCTATGCCGCCTATAACGGCGTTCTCGTTCAAGGTGGCGGTATACAGAACCCGAATGACGCTGTCGCTGCTGACGACCGGATTCTCCACCGTTTTCAGATCGCTGAATGTAACGGAGAAGCTTTGGCCATTCACCGCAACAGTATAATTCGATGCGTTAATCAATGTGCCGTTGATATACACCTGTAAAGCGTCTTTGTTATCTTCACTATAATCAAGCGTCAGGCCGTCGCTGAGTGTATCATGGAAAGCATATTTGTAAACCTTAAAATCGTTGTAGCGATTGGATACCGTGCCGGAAAGGACAAAGGGAACGTGATCGCCGATGTCATAATCGGCCGCGGTATCGCTCCACTCTGTTGTTCCGGTGGAATCATTGGTATTTGCTACCTGTTTATCCAACTTCGGAACATCTGTTTTTGCTTTGGGCATGTAGTTTGCACCTGCTGCCGCCGCCGATAAAATATAAAGGTTGCGGGCGCCTGTTACCCCCTCCCCGGCTGTCATAGTATCCACCATCAGATAGTAGCCTGTTTCCGTCAACACTACACCAGTTTCAGGCACAGCTGTTCCGTCGCCCGTTTTGTTATTGTCCACTACCTGCGCAAATGCTCTTGCCTCAATGCTGTCCTCTTGCAGGTTCATCTTTGCAAGAACGCGCGCCACAGCATCCGCAGAGACGTCGGAGTGGTCTTCGTTGTATGCAATGCCCTTAAAAGGATTGGTCTCAGCAGTAAGCGCTTGCGTGCTATCCGGCCCCAGCGCATTGTAAGCTTCGATGTATTCGTCGCCTGCAAGCGCTGCTACAAGCTTCTGCCCATCCACATCGGATCCCCACTGAATCTCCGTCAGCAGATTGTCTTCAAATTCGCCCTTAAAAATTTGGTAAACCGTGTACACATGATCGGCAGTGTCCTCGCCGCTTCCGGACACATCCTGGAATGGCGGCACTGTGACGCCGCCGATTGTAGTGTCGCCTTCGGCCGCAAACGCCGGAACGGCGAGAGCGAGAGCCATAGCGAAAACAAGCGCTAAGGCCAATAATTTTTTTGCGTGTTTCATGGTTTATTCTTCCTCCTTTGATATTTGCGTGGGAAACGCTTTTATGCTTGGGCGGCTTGCCGCGGGCGCTTACCGTTTTTTGCTTTTGCGCGAGAGTTCCGAAAAGCGCCTGCGGCCTGCCGCTGTACATACGTATGGGTGGGGCCGCGCCCCGAGGGTTTTGCGCTTTACACGCGCGCCCTTTTGCGGCGTTTGTGCAGAATTACAATCGAGGCCAGCGCCAGCGCACCGCCGCACAGCGCATATACCTCCGGCGTTGCGGCATTGCCGGTTTCGGGCAGGCCAAATACGTGATAATTGTTATTGAATTTTACAACTTCCGCCTTCTGGCTGCCGCCAATCGTACCCGTAACGGTTTTATGCTGCCAGTCCTGCTCGCCCGTTACCTTTTGCACGCCGTTTACAAATATATCTGTATCATAGGTATAATGCGTATGATTCAGGCTTTCGGTATCAATTTCCGTGATGGTGTAGGTGGTTCCCTGCGGCAAATCCTCAATTAAGATATATTGATTGTTTTTCAGAGAAAAAACGCCGTTATTGAACAGCACAACATCCTCGATCTGAACCTTATCGGTTTTTGTTTCCCGTATGGAATATTGATAATAATCCGGCAGTGTTTGCCCCCCCGGCGCCGTGAATGTAATTTTAAACTTAAAGGCATCGCCGTTATCAACGGATTCTTCTTTCGTCTCCCCGTCGTCTGCGCCGTTGTTGATATACTTTGTGACGGTTTTTTCCACGCGCAAATCGCCATATTGATCCGGCGTCACGGAAGGTTCAATCGATGAAACGTTTGGCAAAGTAAACTGCATCCAGCAGGTTGAGCCGGAAGCGCCGCGCTCGGTATAGAAAAATGTAAGCGTATGCTCTCCCTCGGAGCCTTTCTCGAGATAATCCCACAAATTGACATATTCGCCTACAGAGGAATGCACGCCGCCGATATCGCAAACCAGCGTATCATCGAGGAATACCCACATATCATCGTCGCCGTAGAAGTAGTACTCCAGCGGGCCGATATATTCCTTTACTAATTTGAAGCTTACCTGATAATACATTCCGAAAAAACTGTTGTGGGCTATGGCATCGTCGCTTACAGGCAACGTATTTTGATAACTACCATCGTCCTTCTTTGATTTTGAATTAAAGATTCCCAATTCATTTTTATCTAAAGCAGTCTTTCCACGGATCCCTTTGCCAAAATTTCTATCGGTTCGATTCTTGACATTATCCATTGGCCAGAAGGAATTCGTCCAGATTGTTTTTTCGTTGCTTATTCCATCATATATATTGGGATTACAAAAGCGATTCAGATTTTCGATTGTACCTACATTTGTTACCGAAGCTTTGCTCAATGTAAAGGTATCGCCATCTTGAATAAATGTAAGGTTCCCTCCATATTGATGCTTTCCATTGGCCGATCCCGGCCCAAACAGATTGGTGGGAGCGCTGATGCCCGAAGCGAAAACAACATTGTTTTTCTCCGGATTGATTCCTGTCACCATGCCAAAAGCACAGCCCCGATAAGAATTGGCTCCCTTAACACTGGTGGGATGACCATTAGAGGCGTTAATTATATTACCCTGCCAATTTTGTCCGTCAAGCCCCGTGCCGCAGTTTGCATTACCGAATGCAAACAAGGCGCCCGTTCCCTCTCTTTTTGCTCCGTTAATACCCGGATAACTGCCATTTTCCGCATTTGTACTAAAAAGAAAAGTTTTTCCATTATCAAGTTCTTCTACAGAACGGGAAATATCATAATCATAAAACACCGCTGAGATATTCTGGTGCGCTTCGGACGCTTTGTACACCCATCGAACAACCGAGTTTTGGTTGAGCGGGATGTAGGTAATCCCGCTTTCGACATCCAGCGACGGCCCTGAAAAATCGTGATTGTTATTGGTAAAGCTCAGGTTGACAGTTTGGTTGGTACTTTTATCAACGGCCGTATAGGAATAAAGCGTAAAAGGAATACCGTCTGCTGTTATTTCCTCCTTCAGCGCCTTTTGAAGATTTTGATAAATATACCAATCTTCTGCGTTCATACTTGCAGAGTCTTTGCCCGGTTTCAGAATCCACAGCTCATCGTCTGCATAATGGCCGTTGGCAACCAGAAGGTTGGTATAAATCAGTTCCGGCGCATGCAGGTAATCAAATTGCTTTGAACTGTACACCTCTACCGGCGATAAATTGGTGATCACCTGTCCTGCATTAGCATGGCCGACGGGATATACCTGAACAAAGCGCAAGGGATTCTTGGTGGGCGTAATGCTATAGCCAGTTCTGTTTTTTGGCAGATGTTTACCGTTTGTATCGATGAACGGCAAATCGTTCGCGCCAGGTTCGCCGCTTACAGCGCTCAGCTGCGCCCTCTGCAGCACCGCATAATACTGCACCGTAAACATCGGGTTTGTATCCGTTGTTGTTCTGGCGGCGAATGTGCGTGCCATCTGCGGCGCAACTTCGGCCTCCGGCGGCATGGTAAACGTAATGCCCTGCTGGGGCGCGGGCGCACCCGGCACGGCGGCGGCAGAAAGCTCCTGCTGCGCCGCGTCTTCCTCCGCTGCTCCCTCCCCGGCTGCCTCCTGCTGCGAAAATACAGCCTCGGCCAGCACGGCGGTGTCCATGCCCTCCAGCTGCTGCGCATATTCCTCGCCGCCCACTTCCAGCGTGCCCTGCTCGCTTACGGGTGTTTCGCTCTGGGCAGCGGGTGTAATGGCGCTGAACAGCACGGCGGCTTCCGTTTCCGGCGCGGGCAGCATTGTTTCGCCGTCGGCGGCCGTCACATAGCCGTCGCCGTCGGCGTCGCCGTTATCGCCCGGGTTTTCCAGCCGGTAGGCGGCAGCGGTAAGCTCCATTTTCTCGGTAGGCGTAATCGTCACTTCAATTTCGCAGCCGGAAAGATCCATCGCCACATCGCCGTATGTCAGCGCATAGCGCATTACGGCAAGGTTCAAAAGCTTGGCAGCGTCGGCCTCGCCGGCGGCATATTCGGCATACGCCGCATAGGCCGCATCGTCTTTGCCCAACGTTTCCACCGTAAAATTCAAATACGCGTCGTTTGCGCGCGGCACATCGGCCCCGGCGGGGGCGTCGGTTTCGTTATTATCTTCGGCCCCGGCGGGGGCGTCGGTTTCGTTATTATCTTCGGCCCCGGCGGTTCCGGGCGCGCCGGCGGCCCCGGCGGCCCCGGCGGGGGCGTTTGCATCCGCCGCTTCCGGATACGGCCCGGCAATGCCTTTAATGTAGAACTGCACTTGGAACAGGCCGCTTTCATCCGTCCAGCTGAAGGTATGATCCATCATCACGCGGCCTTCCTCGTCGGCCTCGGGCGTAAAGCCCAGGGCCACAAGCGAAAAGCTGTTCATATCAAATGTGGCTGCGCCGCTTTCGTCCACGCTGGCCGGCAGCACCTCGGCTCCGCCCTCGGCAAAGTGCACCACGCTGATGGGCTCGCCGGCGGGCAGGCCGTCTTCGCCCAGCATCTGCACGGTGATGCTCACCGGCGCGGCGGGCTGAATTTCTTCTTCATCCAGCCAGAAGCCGATATCCAGCAGGCTCAGCATCTGCGCTTTGCTGGTGTTCAGCGCTTCTTTATAGGCCGATTCGTATGCGGCAACCTGCTGTTCATCGGTAATCGGGCTGGCGCGCAGCTCGGCCTGCTCGGGAATATTCGCCAGCGCGGTATAGCTGGCCGTAACAACGAACTGCTCGGTGCGGCATTCGCGGTAATAGCGCGCAATGCCGCGCGGGAACACGGGCAGCTCGCCGCCCGGGGTATACGCGTACTGCGCCGGCTCGCCAACGGGCTGGCCGTTTTCCAGATATTGCACCGTATAGATAACGGTGGCGGCGGGCAGCCATTCGCGGCCTTCGGCCATCAATCCGGCGCGAACTATGTCGGGATCATTGCTTCCGCCACAGGCGGAAGCAATGGGCTGTTCTGTGGCAGGGGCCCCTGCCGGCGCGATGTCTGTGGGTTCATTGATGTTTTCCGGCGCCGCGGGTTCGGTATTTTCGGGCGCGGGTGCGGCGGTGGGTTCTGCTGCACCCGGCTGCGCCGCTTCTGGCTCGCCGGCGTTCTCCGGTGCCGCTGGCACGGGCAGCAGAGGGTTCGGCGTGGGCTCAGGCTGCGGGATATTCGCGTTCACCAACTGCACCTCGGCGGGCTGCGGCACCAGCGAAAGCGTATCGTAATCCACGGTTACGCGCACATTCGCGTCTTCGTATACCGTTTGCAGGTCGTGCAGCTCGATGCCCATCTCCTGCGCCTTCAGCGCGGCAACCTCATCGGGCGAAAGCTCCACGGTGGCAAAGCACTCCTCGCCGTGCACATGCTCCTCTAACTGCGGGATGGTGCAGGTGAGCACCTGAATGGGTTCATCTTCGGGGTTTTCGGGCTCAATGGTGGTATAGCATTCTTCGGTATGGGTATGCAGCTCCAGCTTGCCGCAGCCAAGCTCGGTAACGGTTTCGTAGCATTCCTCGGTGTGCACATGCTGCGGCACTTCCGGCACGGTGGCATCGGCGGGTGCCGGGGCAGCGTCGCCCTTGCCGCATACCAGTGTGGGCTCGCCATTTACATAGCAGGCATCCGTATGGGTATGGCCGGGCTGTTCCTCCTGCCCGCAGGCCAGCGCGGGCGCACCGTCTGCATAGCAGGCATCTGTATGGGCGTGGCCGGGCTGTTCCTCCTGCCCGCAGCTCAGCGCGGGCGCGCCGGGGGTATAACAGCCGTCGCCATGGGTATGGCCGGGCTGTTCCTGCTGCCCACAGGCAAGCACGCGCTCGCCGGGGGCGTAGCACGCTTCGGTGTGGGTATGGGCCTCGCGTTCTTCCTGCCCGCAGCCAAGCACACGTTCCCCGGGGGCGTAGCACGCTTCGGTGTGGGTATGGGCCTCGCGTTCTTCCTGCCCGCAGCCAAGCACACGTTCCCCGGGGGTGTAGCATTCCTCGGTATGTACGTGTTCCGGCTCGCCTTCCGCCAAGACTGCCTCGGGAGCGGGAGCGGCTTCGGCGGCAAGCGCGGCGGCCTGCTCTTCGGTGATGCCTTCCTCCTCGCAGATGAGTACCTTGCGCTCTACAAGACAGCTTTCATCGTGTGTATGCGGCTTTTCTTCGGGCAGCGGGCAAGCAAGCTCGCCGTCCACGTTATAGCAATCGTCGTTATGCACATGCACCACGTAATCGGCCAGGCCGCAGGTGCGGGCATCCGGCTCGCCGCATTCTTCCAGCGTATGCTCGTGCGGCTCATAGGCGCATTCCAGCACGCGGCGGGTGTAGTTCATTGCCTGCGCATGCAGCACAAGCGCCGCCACGGTAACAAGCACCATCGCCAGTGCCAAACAGAGAAATACTGTCAGCTTGCGGCGTTGGCCAAGTCTGGCCTGCAAAAGCTTCGCGGCACTGCTCTGCGAAGATTCCATTTTACCGTCTCCTTCCCAAAATCGGATCTATATGGATCGAACCGATGTATTTTGCGGTTTGAACGCGCTTTTGCGGCGTGCCGGCTTTAGAACAGCCGGAAGCCATTCAGCGGCCACACCCGCAATAGGATGCGGCCAATTACCATATCGCGGCTGATGCAGCCCACCACCTCGTTGCGGCTGTCCACACTGGTGGCGCGGTGGTCGCCCATTACAAAATAGCGGCCGTCCGGCACCTGATAGGGGAATGTAACATCGCAGTTGCCCCGCGCCTTTTCGGCAAGGTAGGGTTCCTCCAAAGGCTGCCCGTTCACGCTTACGTTGCCTTCCGCGTCGATATCCACCCAATCGCTTGGGCCGGCGATGACGCGTTTGATGAGGATATTATTATTATAGTAAAAGGCGATGAGCTCTCCCTGCCGGCACTTGCCCACGCTGATGGCGGCTACTATGTCCCCGTCTGCAAGCGTGGGGGCCATGGAGGTGCCGTGGATCTGCAGCACCGGCAAAAACAGCACCGCAATGAGCGCGCTTACCGCGGCCACCACTACAAGGCTGAACACCGTATTGCGCAGCACCCGGCCAAAATCTGCGCGCCGCCGCTCTTTTTTCAGCTCTTTTTCCAGCTGCTCCAGCGTGGGCACGCCCTTCGGCCGGCTGCGGGCGGGCTCGGCGGCCCGTGCGGCGCTTGCCCGTGCCGGCTGCCGTTCCTCCGCGGGGGCCTGCGGTGCGGCGGCCCGTGCGGCACTTGCCTGTGCCGGCTGCCGTTCCTCCGCGGGGGCCTGCGGTGCGGCGGCCCGTGCGGCGCTTGCCTGTGCCGGCTGCCGTTCCTCCGCGGGGGCCTGCGGTGCGGCGGCTTTTTGGGCCTGTTCTGCCTGCCGGGCGTACTTTTGCCGCGCATGCCGCGCATTTTTGGATGCCGGATGCATTTGCCCCGCCCCCCATTCGTTGAAAGGCCCCGCTTCGGGATCTGTTTCGGAACCGGTTTCCGAGACCCGGTAAATGGCCCTCTCTAATACAATATTCCGGTTTGTCATAGATGTTGTATGGTTCCCTCTTTCGCGCTGCAGCCCTGTTTAAACGGTTTTTTGAGCTTCCTGAAGATAGCGGTTTGCCGCTTTCTGCGCCGCGCGCAGCATCAGCTCTACCTTCATGGAAACATCCGTAAGCGAATACGCGCCGTCCATGGAAAGAAACTGGCCGGAGACAAGCTCATCCACCTGAGCGCCCAACAGGCCAAGGCGGCGGTCTTTCTCTTCCAGGCGGCCCTTCAGCCGTTCGATCTGTTCGTCCTTCTCGTTCAGGCGCTGTGTCAGGCGCGCAAGCTGCGCATCCTTCTCATTCAGGCGCTCTTTCAGCCGCTCGATCTGCACGTCTTTTTCGTCCAGCTTCGCGCGCAGCCGGTTATCCAGCTGCACCGCCTGCGAAAGCTTTTGCCCGGTTTCTTCCAAGCTTTCCTGCAGGGCAACGGTTTCGCGCCCCTGCTCCACCAAAAGCGCCAGCAGATCGGGGCGCTTCAGCTTTCCCAATTCCTTTTCGGTCATACAAGGCCTCCTCGCCATTGGTGGTATGCGCATGGCCCTCCTGCCCTTCCTTACCGGCTGTGGAACCGGCTATGGCAGGCCCTGCAGGCTATCGCCGCCGTCACTCTGCATCAGCAAGAGCGCCCTGCCTGCTTTACCCGCCTGTTTTCGGGATAGAAATACAATTATCCATTTTTCATAGCTTATTATACCAAAGCCGCAGATTTTTGCAAGAGCCTCTGCCGCCATTTTCGGCGAAAAAGTTCACAAACTTTATGGCTTAAAATGGCGCAATTTATTACCTGCTAACACTGCGGCAATATCGCTGTGATTCTGCGGCCTTTGGCGGCGTTTGCACCGCACCGCGCCGCACCGCCCGTGCCGCCCGCACCGCCCGTGCCGCCCGTGCCGCCCGTGCCGCCCGTGCCGCCTCGCGGCGAAACGAAAAATACCGTTTCGCTTTTTATTTTACCCCTTTTTCTATAGCGTTTCAATCTGCCGGATCCTCGGCCGGGGCGGCGGCAGATATCTATTGTACTCCTACAAGATCCTCGGCCGGGGCGGCGGCAGAGTTCTTGAATTTTATATCATAATATGGTAAGATAAGCAAAGGAAGGCCGTGCGCCGGGCCATGCAGTTTGGCGGCTGCGGTTCTCTTTGCCGGGCGTGGCTCCGGCTTGGAAGCGATTTTTTTAAGGCTTCGGGCGCGCGGCCCTTGGGACGGAGAGATTTTGTGAAGCGGCACTGCCACAGCGTTTTTGCGATGTTTTTAGTCGCGGTTATGCTGATATCCGGATGCGGCGCGGCTCCCAGCGGGGGCCGCGCTGAAAGTGCTGCCGCGCCGGCGGGCCAGCCGGTTGCGGCGGCGCCGGCTTCTTCCGTTGCCGGCGCGCCCGGGGGTGTGGACGATGTGCCCGGCGGCGCACAGGCGGGCGGCTACGAGGCCCCGCCCTTCCGCGACGCCGTGTTCCACGAGGGCGCTGCCGCCTGCGGCAGCGGGGCCGAGATCGATCTTTCCGCCGTGGCGCAGGGCTATGTGGCCGTGCGCGCGCAAAGCGATAAACGCCTTAAATGTCAGATCGTGTTCGGGGATACCAAATACAATTACGATCTGCCCGGCGACAATACCCCTATCATCTGCCCCCTGCAAAGCGGCGACGGCAGCTACACGGTGCGCATTATGCAAAACACCACCGAAAACAAATATGCCGAGATTTTTTCTGCCGGCGCGCAGGTAACGATGGGCAGCGAGCTGGAGCCGTTTTTGCGGCCGAACCAGCGTTCCAATTACACGCAGGATTCCCGCTGCGTGGCCGAGGCGGCCCGCATGGCCGAAAGCGCGGCGGACGCGGCCGGGCTGGTGAGTGCCGTGTACGAATACATTGCCGAGAATATCGATTACGATTACGACAAGGCCCAGTGGGTGGTGGACAACAGCGTAAAGGGCTATTTGCCGGACCCGGACGATACGCTTTCTTCGGGCAAGGGCATCTGTTATGATTATGCGTCGCTTGCGGCGGCAATGCTGCGCAGTCAGGGCATTCCCACAAAACTCATCATCGGCTATGTGCAAAGCGGCAGCTCGGAGGTGTATCACGCGTGGAATATGATCTGGCTGGAGGAAACCGGCTGGATCACCGTAGAGATCAAGGCCCCGGCGCACGCCTGGCAGCGCATTGATCTAACGTTTGCGGCGGCCGGACAAAGCGAGTTTGCCGGCGGCGGCACGGGCTATACGGATAAGGAAGTATATTAAGGTACAACAAGGACAGGGGGATCACCACATGGCGGCAAAAATACTGCACCCGCTGGCGGTAAGCGCATTTTGCGAAAATCTGGCAATGATGCTGAGGGCGGGCGTTCAAACAGACGAGGCGCTCTCCCTGATGCAGGGCGACGGCAGCGGCGGCCTGCTGAATGAATGCGCCGGCGCGATACTGGAACGCCTGAACGGCGGCGAATCGCTGGCCGAAGCGGCGGGGGCATGCGGATACCTGCCCCGCCACGCGGCGCGCCTGATTGCCGCGGGCGAGGAGGCCGGCCGCACGGACGATGTGCTGCAAAGCCTTGCCGCCTATTACGAGATGCAGGATCAGCTGCAAAAAAAGCTGCGCAGCGCCGTGCTGTATCCGGCCATTCTGCTGCTGATGATGGCGCTGGTGCTGGCGGTGATGGTGGGGCGCGTGCTGCCTGTATTTACGGGCGTATATGCCGGGCTTTCCGGCAGCGTGGCGGCGTCCTCCTATTCCTACATTTCGGCGGCCGGCGTAATCGGCCGGGTGGCGCTGTGCGTTGTGATCGTACTTACGGCCGTTTTGCTGGCGTGCCTGGCAACCTCCCGCACGCAGCGCGGGGGCGAAGCGCTGCGCGCGCTTTTGGAAAAGCTGCCCTTCACCGCCGCGGCCTCCCGCCGCATGGCCGAGGCGCACTTTACCACCGCGCTGGCCACCTTTACGGCCAGCGGCGCGGATATGGATACCGCCATGGTCAGCGCCGCCGAGCTGGTAACGCACAGCGGCCTGCGTGCGCAGTTGGAGGTTTGCCGGCAGCAGATGGCCGAGGGCCGCAGCCTGGTGCAGGTGATCTATGATAATCAGGTATTCGAGCCGCTGTACGCGCGCATGCTCATCAGCGGCGAGCGCGCGGGCTGCATGGATCGTGTGCTGGAACGCCTGAGCAAGCTTTTCACCGAGGACGCCAACGCAAAAATGAACGCCGTCGTAGACAGCGTAGAGCCCGCGCTGGCCGGCTTTTTAACGATTTCTGTCGGCGTAACGCTTCTGGCCGTGATGCTGCCGCTGATCGGCATTCTCACCTCGATCGGATAAGGGGGCGGCAGCCATGTATCACGAAAAGCGGGCAAAGCCCCGCACACGGTTTTTGCTGGCCGTTCTGGCGCTGCTTTGCGCGGCGGCGCTTTTCTGGGGCGGGGCCGCGCTGTGGCAAAACGCGCAGAGCTCTATGCGCTCGCAGGCGCTGCAAAGCATGCGCTCGGCCGTGATGGACGCGGCCGTTCAGTGCTATGTGCTGGAGGGCGCATATCCCCGCAGCCTTGCGTATTTGGAAGAAAACTACGGCGTACAGATCAATCACAGCCGGTTTATTGTAAGCTACGAGGTGTACGCCTCGAACCAGACGCCGGAAATCGCCGTATTTGAACGGCAGGCGCAGTAAGCGGCGGGGCGGCAGCGGGGTTTCTGTTTTACATTTTGGGATTTCTGTTTTGCGTTTCGGGATCTCTGTTTTATGTTTATGGCGCGAGCGACGCCGCTTTGCGCACAGCCAGGGCGCGCGGCGAACGCTTACAGGGGTTTTGCTTTACAGCTTGGGCGGGCGGGCGCGGGCCATTCTGCTTAAAGCGGAGCGGTTTGATCCATTCAAAAAAGGAGGCGGCGGCATGAAGATCCGGAAGGAAACGTGGATGCATATGTATCCGCTGCTGCTGTTTGCCATGATCGTGCTGTCGCTGCTGTTTCTCATGTGTGCCGGAACGGAGGTGTACAGCGCCGCTGTGGAAGGCCAGGCGTACAACCGGCAGGCGCGCGCGGCGCTTTCGTATCTGGCGGCGCGTGTTCACGCGGCGGATAACGCGGGCGCGGTATCCATTGGCGCGGGGCCCGAGGGCGACGCGCTGGTGCTGCGCGAAAGGGCCGGCGACGATGTATACGAAACGCGTATTTACCTTTATGAGGGCGCCCTGCGGGAGGAATACGGCCCGGCCGATTTGCCCCTGCGCCCCGAAAGCGCCGAGCGCATTGCGGCGCTGGAGCGTTTTTTTCTTGGCGAGGAGCGGCCCGGTTTGCTGACGGCCGCAACGGAATACGGCGAAATTCACATTGCGCTGCGATGCGAAAAGGAGGCGGCCGACGATGCATAAATCCCGGCGCGGCGCGGCTTTTTATGTAGAAACCATTTTGCTGGTGCTGTTTTTGCTGCTGAGCCTGACGGTGCTGGCGCGTATGCTGGGCACGGCGCGCCAGCTTTCGCGCGAGGCGCGGCAGCTCTCGTGCGCGGTGCGCATTGCGCAGGACGCCGCCGAGCAGCTGGCCGCCAGCGATTCGCGCGAGGATTTTGCCGTGCTGCTGGGCGCGCGGCAAACCGAAGACGGCACACTTGCCAGGGCGTATAACGCCGAGGGCGCGCCGGCGGCGGACGCGATTCCGGCTGCCTATACCCTGCTGTGCCGGCTGGAAGAAACCGCGCAGCCGCACGGCGTACTATTAACGGCATATTTTACCGTTTGTAATGACAGTGAAGCTCTATACGAATTGGAAACGCAAAAGTATTTTTGCGCGCAGCCCGGCAAGTAGCTTTTTAGGGTGTGCGCCGCTTTGCGGGCGGCATTTACGGTACGGGCCGCACCTGTTTTGCGAGCTATCAGCGGAAAAGGAGAGAACGCCATATGGAAAGCAGACCGGTACGTCTGGGCTGGCTGTCGCTGCTGGTGACCGTCGTTATTTTATGTCTGGCCACGCTTTCGGTGCTTAGCCTTTCCACCGCGCAGGCCGATTGGGCGCAGGCACAAAAGCAGGCGCTCCAGACAGAGAGCGTGTACGCGCTGGAACGGGACGGCCAGCAATGGCTGGCGGCGCTGGATGCGGCGCTGGGCGCGGCGCATGACGAAACATCGCTGGACACGCTTTTGCCGCCGGACACTGTCCGCACGGGCAGCCGGGTCTGCACGCTGCAAAAGGGCGCGGACGGGCGCTCGCTCTCCATCGCCGCAGAGCTGACGGCGGACGGCGGCTATCGCGTGGTACAATGGAGCCAAAGCGCCGAATGGGCCGGCGAGGAAGAACCTCCGGCACTTTTTGGCACCCTTTTCGGCGCAATGGATTAAAAAGCGCATTCAAAAGCGGTACGATCATGCGCAAAGGCCGCGCGCATTGGCGCAATGCCCGCAGCCCGGCAGGCAATTTTTATATGCAGCGGTAAGCGGTAAACGCCGCTTTGCCCGCAGCGCAAGGCATATTTTTCGCAAGCATCAAAACGGGAGGGGTTATTATGCAAATTTTGCAAATTCTGCAGCAGGCGCTGGATGGCGGTGCATCGGATATCTTTATTATTCCGGGCCTTCCGCTCACCTATAAGGTAAGCGGCCAGCAGCAGCGTATGGACGCACGGCTGATGCCGGCGGACACCGAGCTGCTAGTGACCGCCATTTACGAGCTGTGCGGCCGCCACCGGCCGGAGCGCCCCGATCAGGACGACGATTTTTCGCTTTCCGTTCCGCCCAAGGAAGGCTTTCCCGGCGGCCGCTTCCGCGTGAACGTACTGCACCAGCGCGGCAGCCTTGCCGCCGTGGTGCGCGTCATACGCTTTGGCCTGCCCGATCCCGCGCAGATGAACATTCCGCAGGCCGTGATGGATATCGCGAGCCTGAAGAAGGGTCTGGTGCTGGTGACGGGCTCGGCGGGCAGCGGCAAATCCACAACGCTGGCCTGCCTCATCGACGCCATCAACCGTACGCGCGAAGGGCATATCATCACGATGGAGGATCCCATCGAATATGTGCACCGGCACGAAAAATGTATCGTCACACAGCGCGAGATCCCCACGGATACGCCCACCTATCTGGGCGCGCTGCGCAGTGCGCTGCGGGAGAGCCCGAATGTGATCCTTCTGGGCGAAATGCGCGATTACGAAACGATTGAAGCGGCCGTAACGGCGGCCGAAACCGGGCAGCTGCTGTTCAGCACGCTGCATGCCACCAACGCCGCCAACGCAGTAGACCGCATTATCGATGTCTTCCCCGAAAAGCAGCAGGCTCAGGTGCGCATGCAGCTTTCTATGACGCTGAAGGCCGTGATCAACCAGCAGCTGGTGCCCACGCTGGACGAAAAACAAACGCCGGTATTCGAGATCATGCTTGCGAATACCGCCGTCAAAAACCTGATCCGCGAGGGCAAAACGCATCAGATTGATTCCGCCATCCAGGCAGGCGCCTCCAAGGGCATGCGCACGATGGACGACGATCTGCTGCGCCTTGTGCGGGAAAAGCGCATCAGCAAAGACACCGCTTATACGCACTGCATCTACCCCGAAAACATGGAAAAACGCCTTGCGCAGCTCCCGGGGTAACGCAGCGGCAGAAGGAGAAGCAGTATGCTCCTTGCAGTGAATATCAGCAATTCCAATATTCTCATCGGCGTATACAAAAACGGTGCGCGGCAGTTTTGCTCCAGCATGCACACCAACCCCGCCAAAAGCGCGGACGAATACGCCGTGCAGCTTGGCTCGGTGCTGGCGCTGTACGGCGTGCGGGCAGCCGATCTTTCCGGCGTGATCCTCTCGTGCGTGGTGCCTTCCATGCTGCCGTGCATACGCAGCGCGCTTGACCGGCTGTACGCGGGCCGCGTTTATCTTGTGGGCCCGGGGCTGAAGACCGGCCTTTCCATCCGCACCGACGATCCCTCGCAGGTGGGCAGCGAGCTGGTGTGCTGCGCCGTTGCCGCGCTCTCTTTCGCGGCCCCGCCCTGTGTGATCGTCTCGATGGACACCGCCATCTCCATTACCGCGCTGGACAAAACCGGCGCGCTGCGGGGCGGCGCGATCCTGCCGGGCGTGCGCATCGGCATGGAGGCGCTGTGTGCCCGCACCGCCCAGCTGCCGCAAATTGAGCTTTGCGCCCCGGCCGGCGGCGTGCTTGGCGCAAGCACCGTTGCCAGCATGCAATCCGGCGCGATTTTCGGCACAGCCTGCATGCTCGACGGCATGCTCGACCGCTTTGCAGCGGTGCTGGACGCCGCGCCCGCCTGCATCGCCACCGGCGAGCTTGCGCCCGTAATCCTACCGCACTGCGCGCATTCCATCGAATATCGCGAGTATCTGGTGTTGGACGGCCTGCATCTGCTGTATCGGAAAAACACGAAGGCCGGGTGATCTGCACCGGAGGAAACGTGCGCGCGGCGCAGAGAGGGCTTGGGGATTTTTGGTATGTTCCGCTTTCCTTGGAAAGCGCGTACATAAATCAGGTTACGCTGTATCCGCGCAAGGCGGAACGGCAGTAAGGAGAATTTTTATGAAAAACACAAAAACCGCGTATCTCGTTCGCATCGCCCTGCTGATGGCGATTACTGTCGTGCTGGCCGCGACGCCGCTGGGCTACATCCCCGCCGGCGCGCTGTCCTTCACGATCATGGTGCTGCCCGTGGCCGTTGGCGGCGTACTGCTTGGCATGCCTGCCGGGTTGATCCTCGGCCTAACGTTCGGCATTACCAGCTTTGTTAAAGCGCCTACCGAGGCGCTGGGCCAGCTTGTACTCAGCTACAGCGGCCTGTTCACGGCGTTTGTGTGCATTGTGCCGCGCGTGTGCGTGGGCCTGTTTGCCGGGCTGGTGCACAAGCTGACACAGCGCCGCGAAAAGCGCCCGGTGTGGATATACCTGATTGCCGGCGGCGGCGCTTCGTTTGTGAACACCGCTCTGTTTTTGGGGCTGCTCTTTATCTTCTGCCGCCCCCTCATTGATGGCGCGTTCGGCGCTGCGATCTGGTCCGCCACGCTGCTGGGCGGCGTAGTGGAAATGGTTGCCAACGCCGTATTGACAATGGTGATTGCCAAAGCGCTGGAGCGCTTTGTAAAGGGCAGTTCTTCCCGGGGCGCGTGAGCAACCTGTTTTGGGCTGCCGAGGCGCCGGGCGCGGGAGCGTTTTTTTGAAAGGCGGTTTGCTCGGGGCGCGTGAGTGACCCGGCTGCGGGGCGGCAGAGCGGCCGTTCCCTCCCCCTTTGCGTTCAAATCGTTTCGCCCGCAATTCTATGCAAAATTCACAAAAACGGCGGCAAGATTTACAAAGGCGGCACAAAACACTTGCAAAATTCAATTCTTGTGGTATGATAAAAGAAGCCCTTCCAAAGAGGGATGGTTCCATGGGCGGAAGGGCTTCTTTCTTCCACAATGCCAAGGGAATGGCGAGGGTTTTTTCCTTTTGATTTTCCCCTGCTTTACAAGCAAATCGTTGGATCCCGCCCGAAGGGCGGTTTTCATACATGTGCGTCCGTAGCTCAGTTGGATAGAGCGTTCGGCTCCGACCCGGAAGGCCGCTGGTTCGAATCCAGTCGGGCGCACCATTTTAAACCGGGCCGTGCAATTGCACGGCCCGGTTTTTATTTTACCATAGCATATTTTACAAACCATATTTGCTGCATCCGTTGCGGCAAAGAACAGCGCAAACACGGGAATAAAGATGTACCGTCCGGTCAGGTAATACGTCCGAAGCAGCTAAGCTCCGTATGGCAATAAAATAATCGTTAGTACATGTTTTTCAAAAAAGCCCAGAACTTACAAAGCTTTTGAAGGAAAAGCTTCTATTGAAGGAAGCGTCTTGGCAGCTGCAGCAAATCGCCTGCCCGGCCCTGCGCCCTGTCGCACAGGCTGTTTTACAGGAAAAACGGGCCGGATATCAGGAGGCACTGGCGGAGCAGTATCTGGAAGATCTGCGAAACAAAACAGGCTTGCCTGAGGGAAATCCGTTTTGACAAAATAGAATCATCACGGCATATTTTGAAATCGAACAGGAGGCGGGGACTTCCCAGCCTCCCACTCGATTTATTTACCATGGTATGTCTTATATACCATACCTGTAAAAGCATGTTTTGTTTTTCACTCAGTTTTCAACGGAGAATGCCATGGAATACACTCATCCTTACCTCTCCCCGCTCGGCAAAATCACGCTGGCCAGCGACGGCAAGGCCCTGACCGGCCTTTGGTTTGACGGACAAAAATATTTTGGAGCCACCCTCTGCCGGGAACACGCAGAAAAAGACCTGCCCATTTTTGAGCAGGCCCGGCAATGGCTGGATCGTTACTTTAGTGGAGAGATCCCCGATTTCACCCCGCTGCTGAAGCCCAGGGCAACCGCGTTTCAAAAGGCGGTGTGGGACATTCTGCTCTCCATCCCCTACGGCCAGACCATAACCTACAGCGAGATCGCCGGCGCCATCGCAAGGCAAAGGGGGCTTGCGCGAATGTCCGCACAGGCCGTTGGCGGCGCGGTGGGACATAACCCGATCTCAATCGTCATCCCCTGCCACCGGGTAGTGGGTATAAACGGCAGCTTAACAGGCTACGCGGGCGGCATTGCCGTCAAGGAAAAGCTGCTCCGATTGGAAAAAGCCGATCTGTCAAAATATTTTGTCCCCAGAAGCGGCACGGTTTGCGCCGCTGCACAGCGCAAGGGGAAATGAATCCTGTTTCAAACCGCTGTCTTTTTGTTCTGCGCGCATTGTTCTATGCGCGGCGGCCATTGGGGCCCGTACAAAAGGCGCTCAGAAAGCGCCTGATCATTCCATTTCCCTATGCAAATGTATTCTGCATAGGTATTTGCTATTTTTATGGCAGAGGTGTACAATAAGGATGTTGAAAAACAGTTGCGGCGGAAGTGTACCATGAAGGGCGGCTATCGTCCGCAAGCCTTTCATTTTTACCGTTCAGAAGAAAGCACGCCCGGCATTGGGACGCCGCAGCCTCATCCGCCCTTCAAGCTCTTGGCCCCAAAGGTTTCGATCCAAGAAATTTGGGCTCAAGGGCCTTTGCCCCAAGAGGTTTCGATCCAAAAGATCTTGATCCAAGCGTTGGAGGTAAACATATGAACCGAACCACGATCCAGGCCCGGCAGTTTGACGAAGAAAGAGCGCTGTACCATTTGCAGCACGCCAATGTGATCGACTGCGTATTTGCCGGGCCGGCGGACGGGGAATCCGCGTTGAAGGAAGCACGGGAGATTGGCCTGAAGCAATGCCGTTTTTCCCTGCGGTATCCCCTTTGGCACATCAAAAACTTTACGATGGAACACTCCTCTATGGACGAATTGACCCGTGCCGCCATTTGGTATGCGGAAAACGGGCTTATCACCAACAGTACCCTCGGCGGCATCAAAGCGGTGCGCGAGTGTACCGATCTCCGGCTTGCGGACTGTCAGATCAACTCCCCGGAGTTTGGCTGGAAGAGCCGGGGCATTACGCTTTCCGATTCGGAGATCGTCTCGGAATATCTCTTTTTGGACAGCCGCGATGTCAAACTGGAGCGCGTGAAAATGAAGGGGAAATATTCGTTCCAGTACATGGAAAACCTGGAGATAACAGACTGCATCCTGGATACCAAGGACGCCTTTTGGCACAGCAAAAATGTTACCGTTCGCAACAGCACGGTAAAGGGAGAGTATCTGGGCTGGTTCTCGGAAGGGCTGACCCTGATCGGCTGCAAAATCATCGGCACGCAGCCTTTGTGCTACTGCAAAAGCCTGAAGCTGGTGAACTGCACCATGGAGGATGCCGATCTGGCGTTTGAGTATTCCGATGTAGAGGCCGATATCCGCGGGCATGTGCTTTCCGTCAAAAATCCCAGATCCGGCATCATCACGGCGGACAGCGTGGGCGAAGTGGTTCGGGAGGATCCTGTGATGGAGTGCACCGGCAAAATCGTGTGCAGAGCAACGGCCGCGGTATGATCCTGCCGGCGGAAGTAACGAAATCATGATGAAATTTGACAGCGCCAAGGCCGTAGAGCAGTGTCTGGCAGACGCGGGCTGCGACACGCAAACAATTTCGGCGTTTTTAAGCTGTATGAAAAGATCCGATCTGCGCGGCGCGCTTGCGCTTCTGGAAGGCCGGCGCGCGCAGCTGCTGGATCATATCCACCAGGTGCGCTCCCGCATTGCAATGCTGGACGATCAATTTTACAAATTACGAGATCCTTTCAGAGAAATTCGGCAAGGCGAAAGACTGCATTGCCTGCGGCCAGTGCGAAGGCGTATGCCCCCAGCATCTTCCGATCGTCGAGCAACTCAAGGCGGTATCCGCCCATTTTGACCATTGAGCGAAATTGAACCGTTGAGCGAAAAGCGCGTCAAAACGGCCGCAAAAGCGGGGGCAAATCCACAGGATCCCCTGGCAGCCGTTTATTTCGGCATTTGAATTCCCTCATGTGCCGTTGCATGCGGCCAAACGACTGAAACCGCTTTTTGCAGCCCGGTTTTATGATAGCCTTTGACGAAGCACGACATAAAATTTTTTCAAACCCAAAATCCCCGAAAGCTGTAATGCTTTTCATGAAAGCTATGGTGTCGGCAGATTTTAGAAGAGGCATGGGCCGATTCTCAGCCCATGCCTCTTTTCTATGCTTTGCTGATCGGACACCCCTTGGCGGCTTTTTCCGGTGAGAGGCATCGTATCCTGTTAATGGCAGCCGCGGCAGTTTGCGCAGTTGCCGCTGCAGCCCTTACCGGATCTGTGGGCCTTATACAGCGACCGGACAGCAAGTGCCACGGCGGCAAGCAGCGCGGCGATTACAAGCGCGTTTCCAAAAATCGCGGGCATCCTGTATTCCTCCTTTTCCGGTTTATCCGTTTGCGGCGGCAGCCACCGAGGTTAGCTGCCGGGTATGTTCCTCCCCCTGATAGCCCTTGCGGAACAGCAGGTAGAGAATACCGGCCAGCAGGGCCAGCGCCACGACGGTTCCAAGGCCGAACGCCGCTTCTCCGGTGACAAGTCCGCCCAACTGGAAGACGATCAGGCTCGCCGCATAGGCAAAGCCGCACATATACCCAATGGCCGCGGCGGTCCATTTTGTGTTGTTCATCTCCCGCTTGATGGCGCCCATCGCCGCAAAACAGGGAGCGCACAGCAGGTTGAAGATCATGAAGGAATACGCGGCCATCGCGCCAAAATCCGCCCCGATGGCAGCATAGATGCCGCTGGCGTCCTCCATCAGATCTGCCTCGCCGGCGTACTGATAGAGCACCCCGAAGGTGTTGACCACTTCCTCCTTGGCGATGAGGCCGGTGACCGTGGCCACAGTGGCCTTCCATGCCATGTCGCCCACCCAGCCGATGGGGGCAAACACCCAGGCAATGCCGCTGCCAATAAAGGCCAGAAGCGAGCTGTTGTTATCCTCCACAGCCTGGAACACGCCGTTCACAAAACCGTAGCCCTGAAGGAACCAAAGGACAATGGAGCTGAGCAGAATGACGGTTCCTGCCCGCTTGATGAAGCTCCAGCCCCGCTCCCAGGTGGCCCGCAGAACATTGACGGCGGACGGCGCGTGATAGGCCGGCAGTTCCATAACAAAGGGAGCGGGTTCCCCTGCGAACGCTTTAAATTTCTTCAGCATAATACCGGAGATTACTACGGCGGCAATGCCGATGAAAAAGGCGGAGGTTGTCACCCAAGGCGCGCCGCCGAATACCGCGCCCGCGAACAGGCCGATGATGGGCATCTTTGCCCCGCAGGGGATGAAGCCGGTGGTCATGATCGTCATTTTGCGGTCGCGGTCCTGCTCAATGGTGCGGGAGGCCATGATGCCGGGCACGCCGCAGCCCGTAGCCACCAGCATGGGAATGAAGCTCTTGCCGGAGAGGCCAAACCGACGAAAAATACGATCCATGATAAAGGCAACACGAGCCATATACCCCACGTCCTCCAAGACGGCCAGCAGCAAAAACAGCACCAGCATCTGGGGCACAAAGCCCAGCACGGCGCCCACGCCGGCCACAATACCGTCCTGGATCAGCCCGTAGAGCCAGCCGCCCTCGGCCACGCCCAAAGCGCCTAAGACGGTGTCGAACAGGCCGGGGACAAGCTCGCCAAACAGCACGTCGTTGGCCCAGTCGGTGCCCATCGTGCCGATCGAGACGGCCCAGCCGCCCATAGCGATAGCATAAATGCAGAACATCACCACCGCGAAAATGGGTAGGGCAAGAACGCGATTGGTAACGATCCGGTCGATCCTGTCGGAAACGGAGAGGCTTCCTTTGGCCGCCTTTTTCTTTACGGCCCTGGATACCACCGAATGGATGTACACATACCGCTGGTTGGTGATAATGCTCTCGGCATCGTCGTCCAGTTCTTTCTCACAGTCTGCAATATGCTGCTCCAGATGTGTTTTTAGGTCGGCGGGGAGGCTCAGCGCCTCCTCAACCTTCTCATCCCGTTCAAAAAGCTTGATGGCGTACCAGCGCAGATAGCCTTCCGCCACCTTGCCCTCAATGGACTCCTCAATATGCGCCAAGGCGTGTTCTACGCTGCCGGTAAACACATGGGGCGCCTCGCCCGCCTGATGGCTTTGCGCCAAAGCCACGGTCTTTTCCGCAGCGGCCATGCCGCCCTCGCCCTTGAGGGCGCTCATTTCCACTACTTCACAGCCCAGCGTTTCACTCAATTTGGCGAGGTCGATGGTGTCGCCGTTTTTGCGCACCAGGTCGATCATGTTCACCGCCACTACCACCGGCAGGCCCAGCTCGATCAGCTGCGTTGTCAAATAGAGGTTCCGCTCAATATTGGTGCCGTCCACAATGTTCAGGATGGCGTCCGGCTTCTCGTTCACAAGATAGCCGCGGGCCACCACTTCCTCGAGGGTGTAGGGAGACAGAGAATAGATGCCGGGCAGATCCTGGATTACCACATTCTTGTGGCTCTTCAGCCGGCCTTCCTTTTTCTCCACGGTAACGCCGGGCCAGTTGCCCACATACTGGCTGGAGCCGGTGAGGGCATTGAACAATGTAGTCTTACCGCAATTCGGGTTGCCCGCAAGGGCAATCTTGATGTCCATTGTTATTCTCTCCTTTCAGTTGTTAGCCTCGGCTAACTTATAGTCCAAAGAATAGCGGCTCCCCGCCGCGCCCGTTTACAGAACCTCGATCATCTCCGCATCGCCCTTGCGGACAGACAACTCGTAGCCCCGGACGTTCAGTTCCATCGGATCGCCCAGAGGGGCCACCTTACGCACAAAAATCTCCACGCCCTTGGTGATGCCCATATCCATAATCCGGCGCTTCACCGGGCCTTCTCCGTGGAGCCGCGCTACCGTCACGCTTTCGCCCACCTTCGCGTCTTTCAGTGTTTTCATGCCTGCTTTCCTCCTTTATGCGGTTTCGTAATCGCCGGTCAACCCGGCAGTTCAAATCTGCCGCCGAGATGCGCCTGAGGATGTAATCGGCGGTTCCTTTAAACCATAATGCGGTTCGCCATCGTCTTATCCAGCGCGATGCGGCTCTCCTTCACCTGCACAATCAGGTTTCCCCCGATCTCGCTGACCACCGTCACATCGCTGTCCACAACAAAGCCCAGCTCGGCCAAATGCTGGCGTACATCATCCCTGCCGGTGATCTTGCGGACCGTAACCGTTTCCCCGGCCTTTGTCATTGTCAGCGGCATCATTTCTTCGCCTCCTCCTGCTCAATCTGGTTAGCGCGTTCTAACTTCAAGCCCGCTATCAGTTTACTATAACTAACTTCCAATGTCAAGACATTTTTAAAAAAATTGATCCGTTTGGTTAGATTCTGCTAACTCGCACACAACGGTTTTTGCGAACGGGAAATTTTTTGTGAAGATCCACGGATCTGCCGAGAGCTATACGGAGGCGAGCCTGCGGCTTCGGGAAATTCATGGGACAGCGCGCTCGGCCATTCTCCTTTTTTGTTGGCGCGTTTTGTCTTGGGCCAGCTTTTGATCGTGGATATGGGCAATAACAGCGACATCGCCCTTGGCAACAAAAAATCCCGGCTGAATGTCCCTGTTGCGCTCAAGCTGTACAACACGGGCTTTTTCCAAAAGCAGCTGTTTTTCCAAAAGCAGCTGCAAAAGCAGATCTGAGTCGGGCCGAGCCGCGGGCGCCGGCAGGCCGGAGGCTATATTCCCCGGCGCTGAACGCCAACCTATCTATGGAAAACCCGGCCGTGTCTCTGCGCATCTTTCTGTTCTCCGCGTCCGCTATTCAGCGGGCGCGGTCTTTTCGCCCTTGGGGAGAAAGGGTCCCCTATCCGCCGCGAAAAAAGCAAACACACACAGAGCCTCTGTTGGATTTTGAACAATCGCGGCGTTTTTGAGGATTGACAGACCCCGGTCCAATCACTTATGCTTGAACTGGATAAACAGAATTTCACCAGAAAGGAATGCCTCTATGAAAAAAGCGATGCGAATCCTTGTGATCCTTCTCGCGGTTCTTTTGCTGGCTGCAGCGGCCGGGTTTGTTTACCTGTATTTCAACGGCCTTTCCGGGCTTACACGTATTGGTACGCCGGCGGCAAATCAGATACGCGTGGCCTGCGTGGGCGACAGCGTTACCTATGGGCACGGCGTTAAGAATTGGCCCAAAAACAATTACCCTACCGTGCTGCAGGAACTGCTGGGCGATGAATATCATGTCGGAAATTTTGGGTTTTCCGGGCGGGCGGTACAGCCCGATTCCGATCAGCCATACACCGCCACGGCGCGCTATGAGAAGAGCCTTGCCTATAACTGCAACATCTTGGTCTTTATGATGGGCAGCAATGATTCCAAGCCCGAAAACTGGAACGGGCCGGATCAGTTCGCCGAGGATCTGCGCAGCCTGTTGAACAGCTATTATCAGGACAATGCCGAACGGAGGCTTTTTCTCTGCACGCCGCCGACCGCCTTTTTCACGGGAGACGCTGAAGGGCTCTGCACAAATTTTGACATTCAGCCTGCAGTGGTGGATGAGATCGCAGAGATCGTCCGCTCTGTGGCAGAGGAATATGACTGTACCCTGATCGACATCCATGCGCTGACGCAGGCGCATCCCGAATGGTTCGAGAAGGACGGCGTACACCCCAATAACGATGGGGCGAGGGCGATCGCGCAGACGGTAGCAGACGCGCTCGTCTAAAGGCTTTCTGCCCGTTTTGTATTCTTCGGGTCTCTCATATCCCCTTTTCGTAAATTGTCTTCAGCCGGGGCGCACCAGGAAGTCCCCGGTAGCTTGGGATCGTTCCACCCACGCTGTGATATGGCCATTTCTCATATTTACCATTTTCGATTTTTGATAGCGGGCACGGCAGAATTTCCTGCCGTGCCTATTTTTTATGGGCAGGCACCGCCCTGCATGGCTGCCGCGTTTCAATTTGCTTCAAGAATTTTTTGGAGCATATGCGCCGCATGCTCGGTCAGCTCTGGTAGGGACATCTCGATCTTCCCGGCAAACCATTCCTGATACAGGCAGGCGATCCCTCCCGCGCAAAAGTGCAGCATCAGCATATATTGCGCATGATCGCCAAAGCCCATGCGATCTTCAAACTGGTGCAGATATTCCAGGATCATATCCAGCAGGTTTTTTTGCATCATCGGATAGGCGCTGGAGTTGATGACCTTTTGATAGAAAGCCATATCCTTCTCCAGTTCCATCTGAATGCACTGAAACAAGGCGCTGGGATACTCCGAAACCTCGTGCGGCGGCGACTCGAATACCTTTTCTCGCAGCATGGAAAAGGTGTTGTCGATCAGATGCTGCAGAACATCCGGGACATTGAGATAATGCACATAAAATGTGCCTCTGTTGATCCCGGCGCGGCGCACAATATCCGTGACGGTAATTTTCTCCAGCGCTTTTTCCTGCAGCAGATCCGCCAGTGCGGCGTTGATCAGCTGCCGGGAGCGCACAGCGCTGCGATATTCGGCTTTTGACATGATTGCATCCTCCTTTTTGAAATACCCCGCTCCAGCATTCTCCATTTTTGCAAAATCATACAATCCTCCCGGATATGTTCAAAATCCATAAAATCGCAGGAATTTGATGCTTGCAAAAAATTCGTTTCACCGTTATTATAAAATACAAAAGAGAATAAATCAACAGTCGTTTGCTTTTGTATCGCGCAGCCATCGCGCATTTTTATAGGAAGGATGAGAGCATGGGAAAAGAAAAAGAAAAGAACGGCGGTATGATCCGTCTGGCCTCTTTTATTGTAGATAAACGGTACCTGTTTTTTCTTTTGTATCTTTTTGCCATCATCTTCAGCGTGTTTTCGATGAACTGGGTATCGGTGGAGAATGATGTGACGACTTATCTGCCCGAGGACACAGAAACACGGCAGGGCCTTACCGCCATGAACGAGCACTTTGTTACCATGGCTTCAGCGAAGGTCATGGTTTCCAATATTACATTTGAGACAGCGACGACGCTGCGCGATGCTCTTGAGGAAATCCCTGGTGTGGATATGGTAGAATTTGATGAAAGCGACGAGCATTATCGAAACGCGGCCGCTCTGTACGACGTAAGCTTTACGGGAGAAACGGATTCGGACGTCAGCATCAAGGCGGAACAGGCGATCCGCGAGGCGCTGGCGGGCTATGACGTCTCCATCGATACGCTGATCGGCTATGATGAAAACGCACTGCTGCGGCAGGAGATGAGCACCATTCTTGTGGTATCCGTTTTCATCATCATTGCGGTGCTGGCGCTCACCTCGCGCGCCTATGCGGAAGTTCCTGTGCTGATGCTCACCTTCGGTGTGGCGGCGCTTTTGAATATGGGCACCAACTTCCTGTACGGGAAAATCAGCTTCATCTCGGATTCCATCGCCAGTGTGTTGCAGCTTGCGCTTGCCATCGACTACGCCATCATCCTCTGCCACCGGTTTTCGGACGAGCACGAGACAAAGCCCGCGCGGGAGGCCTGTATTCACGCCTTGTCCAAAGCCATCCCGGAAATCTGCGCCTCCTCGCTCACCACCATCAGCGGTCTGGCTGCGCTTTCCTTTATGAAGTTTGCCATCGGCATGGATATGGCAATGGTGCTCATCAAGGCGATCCTGCTCAGCCTGATTACGGTTTTTACGCTGATGCCCGGGCTTTTGGTGGCCTTTTGCCCGCTGATCGACCGCACACGGCACAAAAAGCTGCTGCCGGATATCACGCCAGTGGGAAAATTCGCGGGGAAAGCCCGGTATATCGTACCGCCATTGTTCGTACTTGTGCTGGGCGGCACATTTTGGTTGTCCAGCCAGTGTCCCTACTGCTATGGATACAACGATTTGAAAACGGCGAAAATGAGCGAACGGCAAAACGCTTACTTCAAGATCAAGGAAGAATTTGGCACAAAAAACATGCTCGCGCTGGTCGTGCCCGGCGGCGATTATGAAGCTGAGCAGGCGCTTTTGCGGGAGCTGGAGGCCATGCCGGAAATCGAAAGCGCGATGGGGCTGGCAAATACACAAGCGATGGACGGTACGATCCTTACGGATGCGCTGGCCCCGCGCGAGCTGGCCGAACTGACAGGGATGGATTATGAGGTCATTCAGATACTTTATGGTGCATATGCGGTTGCAAATGACCAGCATGGGCGACTTCTGAGCGGAATGGATCAGTACCAGATCCCGCTATACGACCTGGTGCTGTTTTTGAAGGATAATATGAAGACCTATCATGTTACGCTGGAGGAAGATCAGCAGCGGGAGGTGGACGAGCTGTTTGCCCAGCTGGAAAGCGCGGAGCTCCAGCTGCGCAGCCCGCAGTACAGCCGCATGTTGGTCTATCTGAATCTGCCCGAGGAAAGCGAAGAAACCTTTGCTTTCCTGGAAACGCTCCGCCGCACAATCGGCCGGTATTACCCGGAGGATTTCTATGTGGTCGGGAACTCGACCAGCTCGCGGGATCTCTCCGATTCGTTTGTTTCGGATAATCTGCGCATCAGCATCCTGTCCGCACTGTTCGTGATTCTGGTGCTGCTCTTTACCTTTCAGTCGGCCGCGCTGCCTGTCCTGCTCATCGCCGTCATTCAGGGGAGTATCTGGATCAATTTTTCCTTCCCGGCGCTCATGGGGCAGCCGTTGTATTTCCTTGGGTACCTGATCGTGAACGCAATCCAGATGGGCGCAAACATCGACTATGCAATCGTCATCTCCAGCCATTATCAGGAAAAGCGGACTTCCCTGCCCGCCAAACAGGCGATCGTGCAGGCGTTGAACGAAGCGTTCCCCACAGTGCTCACCTCCGGAGGTATCATGATCGCGTCCGGCCTGCTTATCGGCAATCTGTCTGCCCAGCCCGTAGTATCCACCATGGGCATCTGCTTGGGGCGCGGCACGATCATCAGCATCCTGCTGGTGCTGTGCGTGTTGCCGGCGATCCTCGTATTGGGGGATGCGGTCATTGAGCGCACCAGTTTCCGGCTGAAGGTCCCCGTCCCGATCGCACAAGCTGCAGAGGGAGCGCTGTCGGTAAAAGGGCACATCAGCGGCCAGATCTCCGGGCGCATAGATGCCGAGATCAACGGCACTGTACACGGGACGATTCACGCAGCCGTTTCCTCCGGCGGGGAAATCCGGCAGCTTGCAGAGGAGGGCTGAGGAAGATGCGAAAAAACATCAGACGGTTCGTCAGCGTTCTGGTCTTTCTGTGCATGGCGGTATCCTGCGCAGGGATCGCGTTTGCGCTCGAGGGCGAAAACACAAATGCGGAGCGGACCCTGCGTATTGCCACCCGCGAAGACTTCCTTGCCTTTGCCGGGAACTGCCGCATCGACAGCTACAGCCAGGGACTCACCGTAATTCTGGAACGCGACATTGATCTTGCGGGGACGGATTTTTCCGGCATTCCGATTTTCTGCGGAAGCTTCGAGGGCGGCAGGCATACCGTCGGGGGGCTTTCCCTGACGCAGAATGGCTCCGTGCAGGGGCTGTTCCGCTATCTGAGCGAGACCGCCCTTGTGCGGGAGTTGACGGTGCAGGGTACGGTGATGCCCGAGGGCAGCCGCGCCCTCGTGGGCGGCATTGCGGGGCAGAACGCCGGCCGGATCGAGGGCTGCACCTTTCGGGGAGAGGTTTCGGGCAGCGACATTGTGGGCGGCATCGTAGGCCGCAACACGCTTACCGGCGTGGTCGAGGACTGCGCCGCTGAGGGCCAGATCTGGGGGAACCATGCCGTGGGAGGCATCGCGGGCGAAAACCTCGGCGTCCTGCGCGGATGCAGCAATTCTGCGCAGATCAATACCTCCATGCAACAGAACGAGGTCGCGCTTTCCGATATCACCGTGGATTCCCTGCTCCGCTCTGAGTCTGCAGATACAACAACCGACATTGGCGGTATCGCGGGAACCAGCAGCGGCGTAATCCGAGACTGCGAAAACCGCGGGGATGTCGGTTATGAAGCGATAGGCTACAACATCGGCGGTATTGCGGGAACGCAGTCAGGCTATCTTTCCGGCTGCAAGAATTATGGGACGATCAACGGAAGAAAAGAGATCGGCGGGATCGTGGGGCAGATGGAACCGGTCGCGCAAATCGAGTACAGCGCCGATACGCTGCAGATCCTGCAAGGGCAGCTGGCCAGCCTTTCCGCGCTCTCAAACCGTGCGTCCTCTAATGCCGAGAACAGCGCGGTCGGGATTAACGGAGAAATCAACGTCCTGCGCAATGAGGCGGGAAACGCAGAAGCCGCAGTACGGCTTCTGCTGCCCGAATTTTCCGACGGACGGCCGCAGCTCCCCGATGAGGACAGCGTTTTATCGGCACAGACGAACCTGAGCAACAGCATCGGCGCCGTCAACGGAGCGCTGGGCCGGATCTCCGCCACCACGCAGGACGCAGCGCAGACGTTATCCAATGACATGCGAGCGGTCAGCAACCAGATAAACGCTATGAACCGCACGATCCAGCAGGCGTCCGAGAACGTTGGTGGAAGCGTTGAGGACGTCTCCGATTCCGATACCGAAGACGATCTCACAGGAAAGGTGGAGGGGTGCGTCAATTTCGGTCCCGTATATGCGGATTGGAACGCGGGCGGCGTCGCGGGCGCAATCGCGCCGGAAAACGACCGTGATCTGCAAGACGATTGGCAAATCTTCGGGGAAACCTCGCTGAATTTTGACTGCAGCCTGCGCGCTGTGATCCTGCGGAGCGAAAACAGAGCGGCGGTCACCGTAAAAAAACAAAACGCAGGTGGCATTGCAGGCTGGCAGCTGCTGGGCCTGATCCGGGATAGTGTCAATACCGGAACAGCCGGCGGTGAAGCAGCTGAATATGTAGGGGGAATCTCCGGCCAGTCCCGCGGGTTTGTGCGGGATTGCAGCGCTAAGTGCGAGCTGACAGGCGATGCCACCGTAGGCGGCATCGCGGGGAGCGCGACTATTGTCTCCGATTGCCGCAGCATGGTTCGACTGAATAGCAAAAGCGAAAAGCTCGGCGCTGTTCTGGGATCCCAAACCGAATCAGACGCCCAGGAAGATGCGCAGGAAGAACAGCCCGTCCGTGGAAATGTATATTGCCCGGTGGATGCGGATATTGGCGGCATTGACGGCGTCAGCTATGCTGGGGTTGCACAGCCCTTACCCCTGGAAGAATTCCTTGTGTTGGACGGCCTGCCGGATCTGTTCCGGCACATCAGCATTTCCTTTGTTTTGGATGATGGCGAAGAAAGCCGGATCATAGAGGCCGCGCCGGGCGAAAAACTGCAGCCGGGGGATGTGCCGGAGCTTCCCGTAAAGGAGGGACATACGGCGTCCTGGGATGGGCTGGAGCCGCTTCTGGGAAAACCGGTCTATTTCGACGCTACGGTGAATGCCCTGTATACCCCCTTTGCCAGCACCATTGAAAGTGCTGCAAAGCGAGAAAACGGCCGTCCTGTTTTGCTGGTGCAGGGCTCCTTTGAATACGATTCGTCGGTTGTTGTTTCTTCGGTGGACACCCCGCTTTTGCCGGAAAGCGATGCGACTTTGCTGGAGGCATGGCTGCTGGAGATACCCGAAAGCGAGGCGGAGATGATGGGACGCTATCTTCCGCCCGAGGACAATGCACCGGGAGAGTTGCTGCTCCTTTTGCAAAACGGAGACGGCGAGTGGATGGAAACGGCCTTCTATCTGGATGGAAGCTGTCTCGTTTTCCCCCTCGCCGCCGGAGAAAGCCGGCTCGCAGTGCTGCATCGGAAAAGCGCCTTCCCAAGCGGGGGAACCGTAATCCTCCTGATGCTTCTTGCCATAAGCCTGATCTGGCTGGTTTACCGGACGAACAGACGGCGCAGGCGCAAAAACGCCTGAGCATTCCCTGCGCCTTAAAACAAGGCCATCTCCGGGGAATCACACACCTGTAACAGGTTTTGCGCGTTTTGATCTGGGCGTTCCTGTGCTCGTAGCCGCCTTATTCCCTTTTTCCT
>Ga0137306_100311_pt1 | contig 74680 bp, 67 predicted proteins | sample Inofroosms_March_FD_97187 | JGI IMG/M metagenome (GOLD analysis project Ga0137306, IMG submission 97187) | Mouse cecal microbial communities from Vienna, Austria - N-Acetylneuraminic and N-Acetylglucosamine D2O microcosms_March | ecosystem: Host-associated > Mammals > Digestive system > Large... | reverse complement strand
ACATTTCATATTTCTATGAAGGGATGATTTCCATCTCAGACCGAGACACACTAATTGATATAAAAAGACAGCGCAAAGGAGATTATTTAAAACATATTGATCATATTGAGAATTTCGTAAAAGAACTCAAACCATATAATTTCACAAGTGATGCCATTTTATATGTAGAACTACTTGACCATTTGGTGTCCACCGCAACTGACTCTTCAAAGGATTATCTTACTCTATTCTACAAGAGAATTAACAAAAGGCCCGCACCATTAAAATTTCTACTTGCATACTATCTAAAAGGAAAACATCAGGAGACTGTATTCTGTCAGTTCATCGCTAATAATCCTCAATCTACATGGCAGCAGATACTGAAACATTCGGAAGAATCTGAACGCCAGTCGTTGTTATGTGCATGGCTAAGATATGCCAAATATCCTCTAAATAAGGATACACAAACATGGATTAACAGTAATTATACATTTGTAGAAAAGAATGCCGAAGAACTGTCGAAAGTAATTATTGAAAAGATTTGTCAGGAGGCGATATTTGAAAAATTAGAGTTAGGTCCCCAAGAAATATTGGATGAGGTGATTACATCCAACGCTTATGGTATTTCTACACACAATTTATCGGTAATATTAGCTCATTTGACCAATTCGGCAGTTGATGAAAATAAAGTAATCCTATCGGAGATTTGGGCAACTCATAATGACGATTTCATTGAATACGTTCAGTCCAATATCAAAGATTCATTCCAGACATTCTCCACTTCAAATAAAAATGAAGAGGAAGACGCACTAGAATGGTTAGTCAATAATGACGAACTTGAAGATGAGCCACTTGATATATATTTGAATGGACAAAAGAGTCCTCTAAAATCATTAGACGATGTCCCACAAAAGAGATGGGGGCTAATCCTAAAAAACTATCTCCTCCGACCTTCGTGGATCTCTCTACAGCAATACTACTCATATAGTGGAAGTTTTGATGAGGTTATACTTCAATTTATTGATAAATATTCCAACCAACTGGGAGAACAATCGTTTGACTGTGATGGTAATGTGAAAAGTGTGTTCTTTGGTGAGATATTTAAGAATATGAATCTTTCGTTCAATACTATTAAACTTCTCACCCCCATATTTATGGGGAACAGTTTTGACGGTGAGGAGGAATTATCTGGACTTGATCCAGTGTGGTTAGATTGGTTGCTTGACCATGATATGCTTATATTCACCAATGGTAATTCAATGGCTTTGAAAGAAACAGCGATTTTTACAAGAGATTTAGTAAAATATAAAGAAGAATTTTTACAAGCTATTTCTGAGAGTTATCTTTCTAAGCCCTCTGTGATTGTAAGCCTAATGAATAATGCTCAGTTCAGTAATGCAGAGCGTTGTTTAATCGCTGATAATATTCCTCAGTCTACTCTATTCAGCCAACTGCAGGTAGCAGATAGAGTGGTCACACATTTAGCAGGATATGGAGAAGTAGATAAAGAGACATCATTTTACGTTTCTTTGTTAGAGACAGCCACGACTAATGAAAATGCTATAAGATTAGCCACTAAAGTTATTGGTGATGACGACGTGGATATAAGCGACTGCAATCAAATTTTAGCAGCATTAGGAGAATCATACTCAGATCTTTCAGATAATAGTAAAAATCCAAAATTTGAAGCGACCCCATATAACATACAATTATTGGAGGTCACTAAAAATCGTGGAATAATAATATCCTATAAGCCGTATAAAGACAATCAACTTAGAGCATATCACGGTAGAAAATAGTTTGAGATGGACACATACAACAACATATATTGCCAGATTCATTTCGCTGTAATGGCGATTGAAAGCGGTGCATGTAAGTATGTTGGGAACCTCCGGCAAGGAAATGTACGGCCGACTGTGCAAAAAGGGCTTATAGAGCCTACTCTCTAATGCCGTCTATGCGTATTGGATGGCGAAAGTTACGCGGATTATTTGAATTTTGCCTGTAATTTGCCTGTAGAAAATAAAAGAAGCGACTCAACTTGGTGATTAATACTTTGTTAAGTCGCTTTTGTGGTGCCCAGAACAGGAGCATTAACTATGAACTGTATTGAATAGTGCTTATTTTTGAGTGAATGTCGATATTTGCGTAAAATGCTGTATTTCAATCACAATGAATTGAATTAAATCGGTTCAAATTTCAATCAGACTCGAACTCGATTTGTTAAAATTCAACCTTCGCTGACAATTTGCTGACAAAAATTGTTGTATCTTTGTAGTGGCTTTAGAGCCTAAATATCAGTGAAGTAAACAAAGTTGAATTTAAACGAAACTCTCCAATGGCGACAATTAAACGCGCTTTATCGGCGAAGACAAATCCTTCGGGCAGGGCTGAAATCATGCTCCGAGTGTCCGTTTCCCATAGTGTATCACACCGTATCAAGAGCGGTCTCTTCATCAAGAAAGAGCTGTTCAAGGATAACAAATTCTCTAATCCTCGTGATCCGGAATTGAAGAAGGAAGTCCGCGATATTCAAGACCGTCTTGACGAAATCGAGAAGTTCCTTATTCGTATCTGTGAGGACACGCCTCTCAATAAAGTGACGAAGGACTTTCTTCTCACGCAGCTGGACTTGTTCCTTAATCCCCCTGTGGAGGACGCGCCAGTTGCGCCCGAAGTGACCTTCTTTGACATCTTCGAGGACTACATCACAAAGAAGAATATCTCTGAATGGAGAATCAAGCATCTGCGCGTTCTCAAGCGTGCGCTGATGCGATATGAACTCTATGTGCGCGCCAACGGCAACCGCCGGTATAAAATCAAGCTCGATGACTTCACGGTTGATGACGTGAATGACTTCGAGAAGTTCCTCCGCAACGAACATAAGTTCTATAAAAAGTATCCGAAAATCTACGAAGCTGTACCGGCGGATACGCACTCTCAGCGCAAAAAGCCGAAGCCACACCCCAAGGGCGATAATACCATCGTCGGACTCTTCGGTTTGATGAGAGCTTTCTATCGCTGGTGCAGAGACCAGGAACTAACGACCAACGATCCCTTTGCCAAATATAACGGAACGACAACAGAGGTGTATGGCACTCCCTACTACATCTCCCTTGAAGAGCGCGACAAGATTGCCGACTATGACCTTTCGGCAAATCCATCGCTGGAGGCACAGCGTGACATCTTCATCTTTCAGTGCTTGATCGGTTGCCGTGTGTCCGACCTTATGGCTATGACTCCGGCAAGCATCATTAACGGAGCCATAGAATATATGCCGCAAAAGACCAAAGGAGAGCGTCCTCAGGTTGTCCGTGTACCGCTCAATGCACGTGCGAAGGCTCTGGTAGAGAAATACGCGGGGCGCGATGATTTGAAAGGTAAACTGTTCCCGTTTATCAGTTCGCAGAAATACAACGTGGCTATCAAGAAGTTTTTCACCGTATGTGGAGTGGACCGTATGGTGACTGTTCTCAACCCAACGACCGGTGCGGAAGAGAAACGCCCCCTCAACGAAATCGCAAGCAGTCACCTCGCTCGACGCACCTTCATTGGCAATCTCTACAAGAAAGTCAAAGACCCCAATCTCGTCGGCTCCCTCAGCGGTCATAAGGAAGGCAGTAAAGCCTTCGCCCGTTACCGCGACATCGACGAGGACATGAAGAAGGAACTTGTTGATTTACTTGATTAAACAGTTGAAAGTTACTGATAATCGAAGAATAATGTGTAAATTTGTATTATGACACAGGATTTGACACTCTCTCAGAATAAAGAGTACCGTAGCTGGGTTAAGGAACTTAAGCAACGGTACCTTTCCGCCCGTCTTAAAGCATCCGTAGATGCCAACCGCACATTGTTGGAATACTATTGGAGCGTGGGGCGCGACATAGAAGACAAACAGTATGCCAACACATACGGCTCCAAATTTTATGAGACATTGAGCCATGATATGAGGTCTGAAATGTCCGGAGAGAAAGGCTTTTCAGAAGGTAACATACGGTATATGTATCGCTTCTACCAGCTGTATAATCAATTAATTGTAAAACTTCCGCAGAGTGCGGAAGATTTCAGCCAGACAAATCTTCTACAGGGTGTAGACGATTCAGACATAGCAAATCTTCCGCAGCTTGCGGAAAGATTATACAATGAGGTCTGCTCTATCCCCTGGGACCATCAACGAAGGATAATTGATAAGTGTAAAGGTGATGCGAAAAAGGCTCTTTTCTTTGTCCGTAAGGTTATAGAGAATAGCTGGGGCCGCGATGTGTTGCTGAATTTCCTCGGCACCGACCTGTACGAGCGTCAGGCGAAAGCCCTCACCAATTTCAGCAAAACGCTTCCAGCACCACAAAGCGATCTTGCCCAGCAAACCACCAAAGACCCATACGTATTCAACTTTCTGGCGATGACGGAGGACTATAACGAGCGGGAACTTGAAGACGCTCTTGTCGCCAACGTGACGAAATTCCTTGTGGAGTTGGGCACCGGATTCGCTTACATGGGAAGACAGTATCGACTGCAAGTAGGCGAAAAAGAAATCTTCATCGACCTTCTGTTTTACAACACCCGCATACACGCGTATTGCTGCGTGGAATTGAAGACTGGCTCATTCGAGGCATCCCATCTTGGACAGTTGGGTCTGTATGTTACGGCAGTCAATCATCAGCTGAAGACTGAATACGACAATCCAACCATCGGATTGTTGATTTGCAAGGACAAAGACAATATCGAGGCTCAGTATTCATTGGAGGCATACAATCTTCCTCTTGGAATATCTCAGTATGAGCTGTCCAAACTTATTCCCAAAGAGATAAAGAGTTCTCTGCCCTCTATCGAGCAGATAGAATCAACGTTGGAGCAATTATCGGAGAATGACGAGGAGTGATATTTTCAACTCCAACCTACATTTTAGAATTTGATAGTCCCGATTCATCACGAGTCGGGACTATAAGTATGTGTCTGCCCCTAATTGAGAGATCAGATTTCCATTCTATGCCCTTTGGATTAAAAATGGTGCTAAAACGGTGCTAAAAATGGTGCTAAAGCATCCTACATAAGGCAAGCTGAGAAAAGCGAAAGTTGATGTCGGTAAAAATGTCGCTAAAAAAGTGTCTTTGACCCAGATGAAGGTAGAAATGAGGGTAAAAATGAGGGTAAAAAGAGGATTCAACTGTAAATTCAGCGGTAATTGTTCCTTAAACTGTAATCTATTTACACTTCGATGAAGGCGTCGTTTCGGAAGGTCGTATGCTCATTGTTGAAAACATACCCGAGCTGATTGGAAATACAGAGAGTGTTCCCAATCCTAATATCCACATTATAATGGGAATGACCATATATCCAATATTCTATATCACTGTCTTTTATAAAGTCTTCTAATTCGACAATGAACGCTCCATTCGCCTTACTGTCCTTGAACTTCGGGCACTGCATTCTGAATGAGGGGACATGGTGGCTCACCACAATCTTATGTCCGGCATTACTGGCGGCTACTGCTGATCTTACAAAATCAAGACACTTCCTGTGCTCTCTGTTGAAATCCGCGAATGTCAATAAATCCGCCCCATACATTATGCGTCGGAAATCGGAGACTACCCGCTCTGTGAAAGCAGCTTCTTCCCGGGAAATTTCCGACCAGAGAGTCGATACTATGATGTCGGTGTCTTCTATGGAAATGACACTGTTATAGTACGCTGCGACATTATGGCGTATTTGATGTATGTATCCATTGTCCAGTGTCGTAATATCAAAATATTTGTAGAACTCATGGTTGCCCATCGCAACTATGACCTGTCTGTAATTCTCGGATGCCCAGTCCCAAAAAGGATGTTGGCTGTAGTTCTGATCTCCTAAATATCCTATATCCCCGGCAAGGATAAGAATATCACCCACTACTTTGAGCGGATTATGTTTGAGATAACTTGCATTCTCGGCAAATTCAAGATGCAGGTCTGATGCGTATTGTATCTTCATTATTCCTCCACAAATAGAACTTCCAACTGTTCGAGCAGTTGCCCGACAAGCACAGGCTCTGCATCGAGAGCTTTTGCCAACGCCGGAGCGAGATTATCATAATCGCTTCTGATCGCTGCAACAAACTCCCTTACACATTGCACAACGGACGAGGGCGCAGAAACACTGCCATCTTCCACTATGACCATGCTTTTCATTACGTCAGAGCGATGTTTCTTGATATTGCGTGTATTCACATGCAGTCCCCGCGCTTTGTCCGAAAGCAGGTTCAGATACGCCTTGGTTTTTAACGCAATCAAGGCTACGGGAGATGCGTGTCTGATTCCATCTGTGAGCGTACTGTTGGCTACTGTGAAATTATAGAAATCATCATCCATTATGATTGCGCTTAGGCTCGATATGTCACCGTCTATCGGCAGCGGTTCAATCACCAGACCGTGAGGTTCACCAAGCACGTCGGGATGTCGTGAAAGAAGTTCTATCATCTCAGGATAATCAGGCTTGCCTTCGACAAAACGATACAGCTCGTATTTTGTCGGTTCTCCGGCTTCCGACCTGCGTCGTTCCGGACGATAACCGGCTTCCTTGATAAAATTCCAGAATCTTTGACCAAATTCGGGAGTCATGTTCTCAACGACAACAATCATGTCGATGTCGTGAGTGGCACGGGGCCTGACCACCGTGCCGGTCATGGCTATGTCGCAGGCGGTGCCGCCTATAATCACATAGTTTTCCGAAAATTCGGCAAACGCCTCTTTGAATTTGTCTAATCCGACCATTTCACTTGCTTAATCAGTTGTTCTACTTCTTCCTCTACTCTCGGATCCTCGTCATGGTTCAGCGACAACGCCAGCGACAGTCTATCCACATATATTTCGGAATCGCCTTTGCGACATACCGGCGGATATTTCCATATCTCAATTATTATATTGCCGTCGAACTCATTGGGGTTTACCACCGAGCCGTCAGTATCCATCTCTTTGAACTCTTTGCCTGTCATCATAACCCATTGCTCCGCATCCGGGTTAAGAGCGGTATAATGAGCCAGTGCGTTAATACCGCAGACCGGAAACTTCCTTTCAGTGTTCAAGGCATCACAATAAATTCGTCGGTCAACAGGATTGACAACATACTTTCCAGCCGCCTCCCATAATTCTTTTCCACTGTGCTTGAAACTGACAGTTTTGCTTCTGGAATCCAGTGCTGCCTTAACGCATAATCCCAAATCTGACAGGCAAGTAAGACCAAGAGATACACTTTCGTATGAATACGGCATCAGTGATGCAATGGCTTTAGTCGATTTGCCCGCGATGCTCTCTACCTGAAGATGATACAGAAGCAGGTATTGTGCCACAGGTGTAAGCTGAGAGGGAATCTTCCTTGACGATACCTTCTCCATAGCCACCAACATCGGAAGATTAGCATATTTTTCAGACATCACGAAATAGACATCCTTCTCCATAAGACGTTGACGCTCATAAGTCATTGCCGGAGCAAGGATAAAGACAACAGGCATTCCGAACAACTGTGTCAGCCGTTCGGAAATGATTGCACATTTGCGAGGCGTAGGGTTGGCGCCTTTTGGCTTTACGAACAATAGCCGGGCATCTCTGAATGTCCCGTCATAAAAGTCATACGAGAGTTTCTCTCCCATATTAAGACCGCTCAACTCATCTGCGGAACGCTTGACGAGCTGAATCCTCTGTCCGATTATGTCGAGTTGAATATCCTGCATTGTTTTTGCTACATTTTAATAGTATATTAAAACGATGCAAAAATAGCGATAATTTATGGAACTGCAAAATTATATGCCTCAAAATGGTTTATAACAACATGATGAAAGCGGCAAGAGGCTGGGCGGTCTGCATTGTTGGCGGCGGTTATGCCGTCAAAAGGTGACGGTGCGGAGCACTGACACCTTTCGACCGCATCGCGCCTACGGGCAACTGCGGAACACCGAGAATCGGCAACGCCTCCGAGGATTGGCAACGGCTTCGCTGATGCCACCTCTGAGACTTATTGCCGTTCCTCCGTGTTCTTTATCGCCGTTGCCTGATAAGGACTTTTACGACCGCCCCGCCACTTGACGCTTGTTTCAGCAGTCCACGGGTCGAGACAGTGATAATCCGCCTTCCTGTGTTGCCGGCTTATCACAGACTCGCCCTGCCGGGACTGGTCAGTTCCATTTTTTTTCAGTGCATTATTGTTTTTCCAGATAAATCATGTCACATAATGTTACCCCTTCCTCAATAATAGGAGTGGGGTAATTATCTGTGAAGAAATTTGGAATACGATGAGAATAGGAATAGCCACAAGATTTATAGAACCTCAATGTTGAGGGTGTTTCTCCAGTTCCAAGAATGATCTTTTTATTTGAATGTTGTGATTCGGCATATTCAAGCATCCGATGACCGTATCCATGCCGCCTGTATTTTTCTTCAACGGCAAGATTTTTTATTTCGACAGTATTAGGGTCAAGATTTAAGGTTACGCAAACGGCTATCGGCTTACCATTAAATAAGCCGACATAAAGTGTTCCCGAATCAAGATAACGATCAATCATTATCTCTGATTCATCTCCAATTAGAAGTAGAGGAAGATATTGTTTTTTGTTTTTATCGACCTTGGTGATTATAAAGTTGTCATCAGTTGCCATATTACAAAATTAGCAATTTTTCACGGGATTTCGGTGCCAATATGCTGTCATTCGTTTTCACCGTCACGGAGTCTTAGCTCCAGATCATGCGATACTATCAACTCAGGAAGCCTTGCTTGCTCGGATTCAGAAACGTGCGGAGCAGGGCTATTCTTTTGCCTTTTGGCTGAAAAATCTCCACACTTACAGGTAGTATTTTTAACCCAAAGGGCGAACAGCCCTTCTTTGCCTCCGCACGCGGCCGTGTCAACGAGCAAGCAAAACTTCGATAGTCGATAGACGCATAAAAAAATGTCGCACGATGAAAACGAACAACAACATATCAAACAGACGAGGCAGAGCATCCATCTCCAGTCTCAACCGCATAAAAAGGGTTCTCCTCTGGGCGGTGGGGATAATCGGGGCAATACTCGGATTGGTGTTGTGGGTGTTTCTCCGACCGATATTCCGAGGCGTAGGCTGGGTCATCAGTCTTATATCTGCCCTAATGATAATCTATTGGTTACTTACCCTTTAACAAATTACTGATATGGCTACTATGAAATCAAACAATGCTGCAATCGCAGCTATGCAGCAGATGCTCCAAGAGCGTTGCATCGCAGAACCCACATTCGCTATCAAAATGGCGAACCCGAATAAGAGTATGGAAGGAGCTATAAACTATCTGTGCTCACAAATCCAAAAGAGCGGAATGTGTTGCGTGGACGACACTACCGTGATGAACATATTGGTCCACTACTTCGACGAGAACGAGATTGAGGACTGCGGAAAGGTCAACTGCAACATCGTAGTATCGAAGCCGGAACTCTCTGATGAGGACAAAGCCGAACTCAAGGAGCAGGCTATGGAGCAGTACAAGCAGGAGCAACTCAGAGAAATCAGACGGCAGTCAGCTCCGAAGGCTCAACCCAAGCCTACCACGGCACCCAAAGCCGGAGAAGAAATCAATGTTCAACCCAGTCTATTCGACTTCTAAAATCCCAGTAAGATGAAACCGAGAAACAAGAAACAACAGCATATAGTGGAACTGAGTGGGCGACTCCGCCCGCTCACCACCGCCCAAAAGAAGTGGGCATTCAGTCACACCATCGACCATTATGCCTATCGTCTCAAATCGGGCAAGGCGGTCTGTATGGACTGCGGTCATGAATGGCAGGAGGTGGGCTTCGGCATCTATCGTTGTCCCAACTGCGGAGAGAGGGTCGAGATACGCAATACCAAAGAGCGTGTACGCCGAGACAAATCCTATTTCAACGTAATTACCACTATGGAAGGCTATCAGGTAATCCGTATGTTCCTGATGATAGTGGAAATGCGCAAAGGAATGAAGGCGAAACCCGCCTATCTTGAAATCGGTCAGTATTGGATTGACCCCAAGGGACACGCAACAGTAGTAGGTCTTCAGCGCACACTCGGCTATTACATTGACTCCTTTGCTTTCGGCTCTCCGTTGGAGATAAGGGTCGACAACGATGCCTTCCGCCACATCGCAGGGCAATGGGTATATCCACGCATCAAGGCAACCGACACCATAAAGCGCAACGGGTTCAAGGGTTGTTGCCACGCAATGCACCCCGTGACACTCTTTCAGCAGTTGCTCACCAATCCCAAAGCCGAGACACTGATGAAATCCGGAGACATCGAAATGCTACGCTATCTCTGCCAGCATCCGCAGGAGGTTGACAAGTATTGGAACTCCATCAAGGTAGCCAAGAGAGCCGGATATACATTCAAGGCACCGAGTATGTGGTTCGACTACATCAAGATGTTGGAGCGTATGGGCAGAGACCTCCATTCCCCGTCATTGGTCGCCCCCAAAGACCTCAAACACGCCCACGATGAATATGTGGAGAAGGTCAACCGACAGAGAGTGAAGGAGCAGAGGGAAGCCAACCGCAGGAAAGCGGAAGCCGACCAAGCCAAGTTTGAGGAACTCAAAGGTCGCTTCATCGGACTGACGATGACAGACGGAACAATCCGGCTCCATACCCTCGACAGCATAGCCGACTACTATGAAGAAGGCACCAAACAGCATATATGCGTAGGTTCAGCGGGCTACTACCTCAAAGACGACACGTTGGTGTTCACAGCCACAATGGGAGGCAAAACCATCGCCACCGTTGAAATCTCGTTGAAGGACTATTCAATAGTTCAATGCCGAGCCTTCGCAAATAAGGTATGTGAATATACCGAGCAGATAGCCGGCATCATCAAAGCCAACAAGAAGATGATTGCCGAGCGCAAGAGAGCATAAGTTTAACACGACCACCGCCAACTCCGGCGGTGGTCACAACACCCCACAAGACCATGACACGTATGACCCAAAACGGAATATCAACCACCCAAGCCGGACAGGAACAGTACGAGACCTTTTACTCAGCCCGCCGAGGAAAGAAGATTAGCAGAGTAATGTACGACTACCGCACCCATGACGGAGACCTCTTTTCGGTAGTCGCTCCGACCGTCAGAGAGTGCCGTCACAAACGTGACGAGTGGCTCGCCAAACGAAACAAGTAACCATAGCCATATCAGTGAAGAAGGCGGTGAAGCGTGATGCTCCATCGCCTTCGATTTGCCAAAAATTTCGGCCGCCACTGGCGGCGTTTGGAGAGATCCTCATACGGTGTAAATATTATCGTCACTCGATTTATTTCTGATTCTCTCTTTTAAGAATTTTATTGATTGTCACAATCATTGTATCGTGAAGAACGACTTTTAGACTGTTGTCATCTTTCAAAGCTATCTCTCCCCGATCTATGAATATATCAAGAAGTTCCCTCTTTATTTTAGAGTATGGTTCACCAAATGGTATCAGTCGTTCATCTTCCCAATATCTGATTACAATATCAATCCACAATTCTTTCAATGCCGCCTTTTCCTCCTTGTTGAGTTTATCGTATTTCTTGTGCTCCGGCTCGATGGGAGGCATAATATCAATATCCGGATTGAACATGTCGTATTCTATTTCACCTAACACATCTTCATCATCTATGACCGGGATTTCGGGGTCGAATTCGACCCCTTTCTTTTTACGGGACATACAATCCTTGCATACATGGAGTGCGTGTCCCTTGCCACTGAATTTCTCATTGGCTTTGTATTCACCGCATATTCGGCAGTAATGTCCTTGTTGCTTCTTTTTCTTTGCCATATGCAAAATTAACAATTTATTAGAATACCGCCAGTCGCTATGTGTCCGGAAATATTCACAACTGCGAGATCCATCATATAGTGGTTCTCGCAGTTGTGTGAAACTGAGACAGTCTTGTTCAGACTGCAATGTCTATATGCTGTGGATTTTTGATAGTGCTTCTTGATACACGGAATACCTCTGGATTCTCAAATTCCACATCATCGGGAGAATAATGTAACCCGATAGCTGTTGATTCTCCGCAATGAGCGCAACGGCCTATTACGATCCCTGAGGCTATTTGCTCCATTTCATCTTCGGTATTTGGGAAGTCGAACTCGATTCCTTTATCAGATCCACACTCGGCGCACTTACTTTTCTGAGAGTAATACTTGGCTTTGCCAAGGTGAAAAACAGTGAGAGAGATGAGGGACACTTTGTACTGAAGCTCCTCATCGTGGTTTGAGGCTGGCTCTGTCTTATTTTTAGGGTCAGTCATTTTTAGTTTTTTATTGTGTTAATAGTATATCTCGCTTATGCCGACAATCCCGGCCTGAGCAACAGGTTGTGTCTGCTCGCAGACGCTCCATTCACCAAAATAGGCATTCCCGGTGATGTTTTCACGGATATTATTACAGATATTCAGAATAATATGGGAGTATGGGAAGTATGTCAGCATAGAAATTTTTTATTTTTGTTAAACATTCGATATTCCAAACACACGTTTCCTATATAAGGTTCAGAGGAGTATCGAAATTTTTTATTACCTTTGTAATCTAAATTTCCACCATATAAAACTGATAACAATTATGACTAAAGCAGAAATAGCGACCGAAATCGCAAAGACTACCGGCATCGACAAAGCCGCAGTTCTCTCGGTAGTTGAGCAGTTCATGGCTGTTGTAAAAGACAGTCTCGCCCATGGTGAAAACGTCTATCTTCGTGGTTTTGGCTCATTTATCGTCAAAACCCGCGCCGAAAAGACGGCTCGAAACATCAGCAAGAACACAACCCTCATAATTCCGGCTCACAATATTCCGGCATTCAAACCCGCCAACACCTTCAAAGAAGAAGTTGCAAAATAAGATGGATAACAAATATAATGAAAATGGCGATAATCCCGTTGATGATATGACGGTTGATTACGACTATCATGTCAATACAGGGGATTTGCCCGAATTGTTTGATGAGGCATCCATAGATGACTTTATCGCCAATCTCAATTACTGGGATTGAAACGCTGATTCTCATAAACAAGAATACTAATACCATCGGAAGACATGACCCATAAAGAAATAACAGAGCAATCGCGAAAACTTTTGTTGCTGGCCGGAATTAAACTATTCGGTTCCAAAGGCTATGATGCGACATCTATTGCCGATATAGAAACCGAACTACATCAGACTCGCGGAGCCATAACGTATCATTACAAGTCGAAACTCGGCATGTTTGAGGCAACGGTCAACAAATACTATCTCAATCGTGTCATGCCGTCTTCCGTTTCAGAAGAATACCGTAACAGTCTCAAAGACTTTTATATCAAATATGTCTCGATGCTGGAGGAAGAATGTCTGGAACTGACGAATGCCGGAGTTTGTAATGTTGCAGGGACATTCCTCAATCTTGAAACAGATGCACTGAGAAGTATCCCTGATTTCAGAGACAAGTGTGCGGAGCTTAATGAGAGACAAATATTAGTTCTTGAACTTGTGATAAGGCGGGCCATTCAGAGTGGAGAGATTAAGGCAAATATTATTCCGGCAGTAATCGCTGAAATGTTTATGAACGCGGTCTTGGGTCAGACACACCGTTCTAATGTCGAAGGGTTCTTGTACTACACAGATGGAATGTTACGCCAGTTCAACAGCCTTTATCGGTTGATTTCCAATAATTAGCCTGCAAATATTATGTCAGACAATACGACCATTATAAGCTGGAATATCAACAGCATTGGCAGACGTTTCGACGAGCTGAAACAACTCGTTGAAAAATATAACCCTGACTATATTTGCCTGCAAAAAGTCAGGAACAAGACCTCCCTTGACAAATTCACGATTCCGGGTTATCACTCGTTGTTCACATTTGATGATTATGGTTCGATGAGCGGGGTCTTGCTATACACAAGAATAATAGACGGTATCGATTCTATTCTTCAACTTGACTCAATGCCTAAACGCATACAGACTCCCGCTTTGAGTGCCGAGGGACACTTGCAAGTCTATAACTGTGGAAAGTTCATTCTTGCAAATGCCTATGTGCCCTTTGCCAATCCACAACTTGAAGGTTCTATAGAGTACCGCAAGGCATGGGACGAACAATTCCGCAAACTTATAGTGGGACTGTCGGATGAATTGCCGGTCATCATTTGTGGCGATCTGAATATTGTGCATACAGACAAAGATGCCTGTGAAGAGAAACATATCCAGAACCGACCATGTTTCTCGACATGGGAACGAGCTGATTTTGATTCATTGTTATCAGAGGCGAATCTTGTAGATGCTTTCCGCCACCTGCATCCGGAAGAAAAGAAACCGTCATTCTACGGCAATTTCAGATTCTTGGGAATCGGCAACCGCATAGATTATTTTCTCGTCAGTCGCTCTCTGCTACCTGAATTGATTGATTCCGATGTGTTGACTGACTTCGGAACAGGGCAGAGCGCACCCATAATACTTACTCTCAGGGATAATGGTTAATCTACGGTGCGTCGTCGAGCATATCACTTACCAGAATCAGGAAAACGGCTGGTCGGTGATGAAAGTCAAGGTCAAGGGATATGACAATCTCGTGACCCTGACCGGTTCTTTGCTTGACGTGCCAGTAGGGAGTGTTCTTCTAGTTGACGGAGACTGGCGTGTTGACCCGAAATATGGTCAGCAGTTTGTGGCTCAGTCTTGGACCGAGGTAATGCCTGCCACTCTTTATGGAATTGAGAAATACCTCGGCAGCGGTCTGGTGAAGGGTATCGGACCGGCATACGCAAAGGCGATAGTCAGTCGTTTCGGTCTTGAGACTATCGACGTGATAGAAAACGACATCGAGAGATTGCTTGAAGTTCCACGTCTCGGGAAGAAACGCATGGAGAAAATCCGCGAGAGCTGGGAGAAACAGAAAGACATCAAGGAGGTGATGGTATTCCTGCAAGGTCATGGAGTCAGTACGGCTTTCGCCGCGAAGATTTATCGTAAGTACGAAAAAGAGTCTATCGCCAAGGTAAAGGAGAATCCGTATCAGCTTGCGGATGACATCTGGGGCATAGGGTTTAAGACCGCAGACAGCATTGCCTCCAAGATGGGTTATGTGAAGAATGATCCCCGCCGGTGCCGCAGCGGAATACTTTATACCCTCAACGAACTGGCGGAAGACGGTCATGTTTATGCCGAGCCGGAACAGTTGGTAGAAGCCGCTGTCAAACTGTTGGATGCAGAGGAAAATCCCGTGCGTCAGGCTCTCTCCTCGATGATGGAAGCGAAAGATGTTATCGCTGACAACGACGTGATATATCTGCCTCCCTTCTATTATGCCGAGAACGGTTCCGCAAAGAGGTTGCAGACTCTCCTTTCTGATACATCGTTATTCAATTCCGATGTTGCTGCGGAACCGGAAGCAGAGTATGGCTCTAAAGCCGATGGTATTGTCTATGACGAGGTGCAGCAGGCAGCAATTCAGAAAGCCCTCGATTCTAAAGTTATGGTGCTGACCGGCGGACCCGGTACGGGCAAGACTACCACCACACAGGGAATAATCGCTGCTTTCAAAGCCCGTCACATGAGTATTCTTCTCGCCGCCCCCACAGGTCGCGCCGCCAAGCGAATGTCGGAGGCAACGGGTATGGAGGCTAAGACAATACACCGTCTTCTGGAATATAATCCGATGGACGGATATAAGCGCAATGACGAAAATCCATTGGAGGGAGACGCTCTGATTGTGGATGAATGTTCGATGATTGACATTCTGCTGTTCTACAACCTGATGAAAGCAATCCCATCGAATATGCGTCTGATACTCGTCGGCGACATTGACCAGCTGCCGAGCGTCGGTGCGGGAAATGTATTGCGGGACATAATCGACTCCCGGCAGATTCCGGTGGTAAGGCTGACGCGCATTTTCCGTCAGGCACAGTCGAGCCGTATCGTTATGAACGCCCATGCCATAAACGCCGGGCAGTTCCCGAATATCAGGAACGGTCTTGACACCGATTTCTTCTTCATAAATCAGGAGGATGCCGATGAAATGGTAAAACTCATCATCGGACTTGTGCGCGACCGGTTGCCGAAGAAATACGGCTATCCGCCGAAAGAAGTGCAGGTGCTGACGCCGATGCAGCGTGGCACGGTCGGAGCAGGCAACCTCAACATCGAATTGCAGAATGCCCTAAACCCAACGGGCCCGTCACTGGCTCGTGGCGGCTATACTTTCCGTCTGGGCGACAAGGTAATGCAGATTCGCAACAACTACGACAAAAATGTCTTCAACGGCGATATCGGCTATATAACTGCGGTTGATACGAATGAGCGGACACTGACCGTTACTTTTGATAGTCGCCTTGTCGAATACGACATAACGGAACTTGACGAGATTGTGCTGGCATACGCCATTACAATCCACAAGAGCCAAGGATCAGAATTTCCGGTGGTTGTGATGCCAGTGACGATGAAACATTTCGTCATGCTCCAGCGCAACCTCATCTACACCGGCATAACCCGCGCCAAGAAAATCTGCGTACTCGTCGGCACCACCAAGGCCCTCGCATACGCCATAAAAAACCAGACCGTTTCTAAACGCAATACCAAGCTTAAGGAGCGGCTAAACGAAAAATTATGAAAGCATCTATGATGTATAATATTATAGCAACGTTATCTATCGCTTTGATTGCCTGCTCAACAAATCATCGGGATAATGGTTGGTACCCTGTTGATAATTCCAATATTATAGAAGGGGACGCAATCGCCACGACAGCAGACTTTGAGGTAGTTTCTCTTGATACGGTTATGACTCCGGGGGTTGCATTTATTCAAGGGAAATTGAAACAGGACAAAGTTGATAGCTGGACAGATGCTACCGAACGAAGAATAGGCAAACGCATTGGATTTGTATTCAATGATTCTGTGATTATGGCACCAACAGTCAACTGCCGTATAGAAAGCGGTAGTTTTTCAATCAACAGCGCAGACAAGAAACTGATTCTTGAAATCTACAATTCTTTGGACTGTGAGAAAAAGGAGGTTCCCGACATAAAATCTCAGAAAAGCTATGCGACTGCGGATGGAATGACTATGAGAATTGTAAGTCCTGACCCGATTACAGTTCCGGTTGATTCTCTTATCGTGGAATTTATAAACAGCCGCAATGTGGACGGAACGATCGGAGAATGGTTCAGAATCGATAAACAATCGGCTGACGGGAATTGGAATGAAGCACCTTACTCAGGAAAATATCTTGAACTAAAGGCAAAAGGGACTGAAGTCTGTTTCAATGACATTGGATATGTCGTGCGGCCTGATGGCGCGTTCAAGATGACAGTAAAGCCGTGGATCTATGACCTTAGAGATAAATCCGCTAAATATCGACTTGTGAAAACGTTTAGCTATCCGCCATATCCAACCCATAAAAGCGACACGGCTTATGTCGAATTCCAAATCAGATAAATCGTTGTTTATGCTGCAAATTGGTAAATATAAAATTGGATTCGCACCGGCATCAGTGATTATAGTTTTCATTGTTTTGTCGGCATGTGCTGTCATAGCCGCTTTTCATCAGGCAAAACCGGAGTATCCGATTCCGTTGTCAAGACTCATCGTAATCAACGAGGGGATGGCATTGCTGGCTACACTTGTATATGGAATTTTCGTCCACTTCGCTATCGCAATCATCAATCGACTGAAGAAATGAACATCGAGGAATTGAGAGAGTATTGTCTTTCGATGGAGAGCGTGACCGAAAAGATCCCTTTCGGGAAGTTTGCGCGTCGCTTTGACTCGGTTCTCGTGTTCTATGTGCTCGATCACATGTTTTGCATGACCGATATGGACGATTTTACTTCCGTGAATGTCAAGGCCGATCCGGAAGTGATTGAAGAACTGAAGATGACTCGTTTATCGGTCGGAAGCCATCGCAACATGAGCGAACGCCACTGGATTCAGCTCAATCTCAACGGCGACATTCCTGACGGGGAAATCTATGACCTTGTCAGGCGGTCGTATGAAATCGTCAAAGCGAAATATACCAAGAAACTGAGGCGCTAAATCAATCTGGAAATATTGCCACTTTGATTACGCCGTCGTGATGGTTCTCAAAGAGGTCGTAAGCTTCGGCGATGCGCGAGAGAGGATAGCGATGGGTAATGAGTGGTGTCGTGTCGATTTTTCCTTGCTCGATGAGCGATAGAATTTCCGCGCAGTCGCAACCGTCGACACCACCGGTCTTGAATGTGAGGTTCTTGCCATACATATCGGGCAATGGTAAAATTTGCGGTTTGTCATACATCGCCACAACAGTGACTACCGCATTCGGACGGGCCATTTCCCATGCCATGCGGAACGTGTCATCGGCACCCGCCACTTCAATCACGCGGTCGGCGCCCCGGCCATGAGTCAACTGGCGAACAACGGCTGAACATTCCTCCGGCGATACAACAATGGCCTCGGGATAATGTCGGAGGACAAAATCGCGCCGCCCGGCATCTTTCTCGCAGATAATGATATGTTGTGGATCTTTCAGCAGAACACAAGCGAGGGTGCATAGTCCGGTCGGTCCGGCACCGATAATAAGCACAGTATCGTCGGGTGATATTTCCGAAATCCTTGTAGCCCAGAAACCAGTGGCGAGAATGTCACCGACAAAGAGTGCTTGTCCATCGCTGACGGTATCCGGAATGCGGTTCAGGCCCTGGTTGGCCATAGGAACGCGTACATATTCCGTCTGGCCGCCGTCTATACGGCAGCCGAGCGCCCAACCGCCTTCGGGCGACTGGCAGTTGTTGACGTAGCCATGTTTACAGAAGAAGCACTCTCCGCAATAGGTCTCGACATTCACCGTCACGCGGTCACCGGGCTTTACAGCAGTGACAGCGTTTCCGACTTCCTCGACAACGCCCACCATCTCGTGTCCGACGGTGATACCGAGCATAGCTCTTGGCACCGACCCATGCTTGATGTGCAAATCGCTTGTGCAGATGCTTCCCAGCGTCACCCGCACAATAGCATCCGTCGGTTCCACAATCTGCGGCTTCGGCTTCTCAATCAGCTCAAACTGACCTTGTTTGATATATGTATATGCTTTCATTGTTGTCGTTTGTTATATTTCTGAGATTTCGGCGAAACGTGGAAATGTACGACCGTTACGGGTTATACGCTCAAAGAACATCTTCTCGGGGCGCACCCAGTAGCCGTGGTCTCTATAAAGAGCCTGATATACGACCATGCGCTGAAGCGTCTCGGAATCCTTAGCGATGTGCCATAGTCGATATTTGCCTCCTTTGAAATGCCGGAAGTACCGTTCTCTTATCGGCTTGACTTCATCGAGCATGGCTCGAATGGCCGGCACGAGGTCACGGCGTACATTGTCAGCTGTCATAGTATGCGGTCCGTCGTAATCTATGGCGGTTGAATAATATTCCAGGAACAATTCTCTGAAATGTGCCAGCGTATCCTGCGAGCCGAACATTCCCCAAACGCGGTCGCGGTTGAACTCATCGTAGCAGTCGAACTGATGCCTTTGCAATTCGGCAAACTCCTCAATCAGCTCCTGTGTAACCTCAAACCGCTGTTGCCTGTCGGCGCGAGGCGACTTGTATTCTTGCCAGCCTTTGCGAGGCTCCAGAAACTCAGTCATTTTGAGAAAAGGACTGACAAGAATTGCTGGAATTCCTGTAAGTCTGACAAGCTGTTGACCGTAAAATGACCCGCAACTCGAACCCACAATCAGATCGAACTGCTGGACACAGCACAAATCCTGAAGCATATCCATGGCCTCGCCGGGATGCAACGGCAAATCCGGAGCCATTATTTCAGCTACTCCGTTCATTTCCACTTTTAATGTGTTGGCAATTTCACAGTCTCCGCTGGAGGTAAAACCGTGAAGAAACAATATCCTTTTCATGATTGGTTTCTGTTTCGGATTCCGTATATTATAATTATGGCAAGATGCAGTATGATTCCAGATACAAGCGTGACAAGCAATGCCAGTCCTTCGTTTATGAAAATCAGGTCTCTAAGGGGCATCGGCCATTCGAGACGAGCATGGTGTAGTGCCATAACAATGGTGCAGACACTTAGGAGGATGAAAACTATAATCATCGACAACGGGGCTATCCCGAATTTATATCTTCCAATCTGTATCATTGTTCAGTCGTTCTTTCAGTTTAGTGTTGCGTTTGGAAACAGTCTGGTTGAGTACAGTGTAGGCCAGAGCCTTCATCGTTCCGACCAGCTGTTCTCTTGATTCTTGTAAGTAATATTCTCGCCCACGACACACCGCAGCTTAATCATTACCAATTTATTTAGAGTTTTGGTTTCCATATGGCAGAAGCAGAAAATATGAACAATCTCTTAGAAGCTCTAGTCAATGCCACGTAAAGGTTGTTAACATCTTCTATCTTATGAGCATCTATTATTATTACATCTTCAAACTCCAATCCTTTTGTTAAAAGTGTAGTACCAATACAATTCCCTTCAACCTTATGACCAATTACCCGAATCCTATTTCGATGAATAATCATGTTATCATACATAGAGACACCACCTTTCATCCTCATAATTGCAAATATAGCAGAAAGCAACTCTTGCCGCTTAGGATAAAAATGCAATTCATATCTAAGGTATTTTAATAAAGCTTCAATGCTCTCAACTGAATAGTTGGAAAGTTCAATGCTCTTCAAAAGCAATTGAATCTTCTGTGCACTAATACTTTTGTCCCAATCTGTTTTCCGTTTAACACCTTTAGCATTAAACCATTCATCAATATCACCTTTCCTTAGAGACACTGAGTTCAGTAACCTAATGAAAGACTCAAAAAAGAGTTCTTTTGATTGCGAAGATATGCATCTGTCAAGGATTTTAGCACATTGATAGAACGTTTTGTCATCAATTGACTCTAGTAAGGTAAATTGATGTGATAAGTCAAATTGTGTTTTTCTCTGCGCACGTGTATTTATTTGATATTCGAACCCATTTGGGAACAAAATCAATAAATTTTTACTTGAAGTCTCTGAAATAAGTTTACGTAATTTTATCCAAAAATCGCTTTCTGAGGATTCTCCTATAAAGAACGTTGCGCCGGATATCTTATCCAAAGACAACGTAGTCTTACTCCTTAATGTTGCTCTTAACCAGTTCAAACTATCACCCAGCAGTCGATTATTGTCTTCTTGATACCACCGCCATGGTGTATTCAAAAAATTATAACAATTGAATTTTGAAAAATCAGTTTCAAAATTAACCATCCTTTCTTGATTAAATCCAAATATCGCTTGTAAGGGATCCGCCATAATATGCAATGGAATAGCGAAAGCACATAGTCTAATAAAGACGTGTTGCATGTATGAGCAATCTTGATGCTCATCTGCAATAATGTGACTATAGGTTTTACTTAATATCAGGCGTGGCTTTTTAAGCTTCATTATCTCACAGGCACGCTTTAATATCTTATCAAAATTCGGTCTTCCGTCTGCTTTTGCACATGGTAGATGACCATCGAATGTCAATACTATTTTCTGACAGAAACCTGAAATGGTTGTAATTTCTACTTTTGAACCTAAATTTATATGAGCACACTTTTTCTTGATTGATGCCACTCCTGCATGTGTATGAGTTAACACTAAAATAGAAGTAGATACAATCGGACACAGATATTCCAACGCTTCTGCTAGAAATGTTGTCTTTCCATATCCTGCAGGCGCTATTAAAAGACTATTCTTTTCACTTAGGAAATTTATGCTCCTTGGATCCATTTTGTAAGATTATCGAGCTGCTTATAAAGTCCAGATTCAGGCAAAATCATACCATTTACAAAATCCCCATATACAATTTCTGATAATTTTTCCCCCTTATCAATGTTCTTAAACCAACTCCCCTTTTTAGCAAATAAGCCAATTTTAGTTCGATTTGATATAGTATCATTTGCTATATTCGAAATTGTCTCAGGAGAAAGCCCAATTTGGGAATAACAGGCAGCCTTTGGATCTAACTCTTGTGCTAAGTTGACCAGTTTTACCAGAGTCTCCCAACATACATCTTTAAATATCTGTTGCTCTAAACTAAGACCATCTTCCCATCTTACAATTTTACAACCTGCTTCTTCTGCCTCTTTATGTTTCTTTTCGATATCTTTTGCGTCATGATCGCAGAAAACACAAATATCCACATTATATGTTCGTAAGGAAATCGCAACTTTATAAAATTTATCACCACCTTTACAATTCGCGACACTAACACCATGAAGGCTGAAACCATCCCCCTTCTCTCTCATAATAGAATCCATTTTCCGGAGAAATCCTTCCTCTGTTTTACCCTCACAGGCAATTACTTTCTTGGCAAAGAAAAGTTCGGGATAAGTTCTTAATACTGCTGCAAAATCTTCGTGATAATCCCATAATCCAGTATGATCGCTTTTTACGTGGAATAACTGGTTATAGGTGCTTTCACATACAACATAAGGAGAATGTGTTGTCAGTATCATTTGGCCACATTTATTCCCCTTAAACATTTTTATAATGTTTAGTATTCTATCTGGTTCTAAGCCTTGCTCTATTTCATCAACAAGTACAATTCCACCTAATTGAGTCAATTCAAGTTGAATCGCCATGGATATAAGTCTTCTTGACCCATTGCCAAGTAAGCGACATGGCTGATTATCTTTGTGCAATCCTACATTTCTTAAGGTAAAGGCGTTTTCTTTGAAATCCAACTGCGCATTGAAAGAAGAACTGGGGACACCCAATTTTGAAGCATATTCCTTTACCTTAAGGGCAGATTGGTCAAATTCCTCAAATGAAGATATATCCTTTCCATGTAAGAATGCACCACGTATAATGGCTGTCATCTTATGATTAAGACTTTCTCTTTCCTCCCGGGAATTTTGAGTCAGTGACGCTAATGGAGATTGTCTATGAAATGAAAAGTGAGATTCATTACTATCTTCAACAAAGAAGGATCTGAACAATTCTCTCTCTTTGCTGTGAATTTCTCTATCAGATACATCATCCCTACCTGATATAATATACCATTTAGGCTCGAGACTATCATCAACCACCAATCGGATAGTCAATGCTAATGTATCTCCATCTTCCTCATTAGATAAATCAGAAGAAATACTTCCATCACTTTTATGAAGCTTATAGTTAAAACCGATTGTATCTAACGAGGCAATCTCATCTGGTACATCTACAATATCTCCCTCTATTATTATTGGGTCTTCCACTTTACCACCGTAAAAATCCCAATCCGAAAAAGGGTAATTCCATTGTGGACTTAGAAGAGCATCAATAGCCTTAAGTATTGTTGATTTGCCAGAATCCCCACGTCCTATCAGAACAACGAAGCATTCGTCACCAAATGATGCCTCGAAATTCTCAAAGCACCTATAATTCTTTATTCTCAGATTCTTTATTCGAGCCATAATTATATATCATTAAATTTCAAGTGCTTGAATGCTATATCAATAGGTCGACTTTTTTATCAGGGATAAAATACAGTGTTGTCATGATATACATATTAATGGATATGAATAATTAATTCACCAGAAAAGGGTAATGGTTGATTTTCATCAACTATTTGCCATTTAATTATGTAATCTCCTTCTTTTATAGTTGAAATATACAACTCTTCTCGATTTGTTACTGTTTCACAAAAATAGTGAGTAAGAGCATCAGCTGTAATCATATAAGGATTACGGACTTTCAGTTGGGATTTATGATTCCAATGGTTTTCATATTTTCCACTACGTGCAGTCCCTTGGTACATGCCATAAGGAGATAAGGCAAGAGTGTTAAGTCCACCTTGAATCCGTTCATAAAGTCTCTTTTGAGCTTTCGTTTCTAATTTGGGCTCATATGGAGGTGTAACATCAACCTCACATAATGCTTCTTTAGTGTAAATCATTAATTCATCAGGGAAATATATACATATCCTCATTTCCCCAGATTTGATAGAGCCACTATTTTCGACTAATAAATTAAGCCGATTGATACTCCTGTCAAATATATTACAAGAAAGTTGAACTTTCTTTATGGCACACATTTCATCGATATATTCATCAACTTGCCGATTATAGTTCTCAACGTCATCTTCTTGGATTGCTTCATCGCCTAAGATTCGGGACAATGGCAAATTAGAACCACCAAAATATGAATTATAAGAACGATAGATACGGTGAGGAAATTCTTCTATAAGAGATTCTTTATATTTCTCTAATTCAGAATCAATATCCACTATTTCATACTTAGGAAATGAGATTTCATTTGAATGATTATCGAAACATAAATCTAATATAGGGGCAGCGTTAGTCAACAGTTCAATCTGTTTTTTTAACTGTTTTATTTCTGATTCCTCATTCGTTGGATCCATTGGGCATAAATATTTATCTGGCAAATCAAGGCACTCTATACCCAAATCCTGACATCTCAAGAAAAGGCCATTGTCATTGGAGATGATAACTTTCCTGTCTTGAGTATCAAAATCAACAGCCGAGTAAACTATCCAATCATCCTGCGACATCGAATTAAAATCATCCGATTCACATATTGTACGGGAAGGGTTCTTGCAAAATGTCAGAGGCACTTTACAATTACGCCTCTTGCGAATTATATCTGAGAGCTTTTTATTGATTTTCTTGGCGCGTTCTCTCCGCTTTCCGATGGAGGAATCCTTGTGTTTATTGATTTCATTAAGCACCATCGGACAAATCACAATTTCGTAGTCAGGATCTTTTACAATATCATTCCAATTGATATTTTCAAAATCCTGAAAATGCAGAAGAGAATTTGTATCTAAAAAAATATAGGTCATAGAATCAATTATCTAATGCCAAGTGCTTTGAAGGCTGCATCGACTGGGTCGGAATAGACCTCCAAACTGAATCGAGATATGAGGTCAGCCGGGACTTTTGCGTATTGCATCATGTCAGCGACCGGAAGAAGCACTTTCTTTGCTCCGGCATCTGCGGCAATCTGTAATGCTCCGGCGAGGTCGTTTGAAGGTATTATGGTTCCTCCGATGCTCATGGATCCAAGGACACACATTTGCGATTGTATCGGGCGCTGAGTGAGGCCTGACACCATTGACACAAATGCTGCCAATTCGAGACCCTGCAATGTTCCAAGACCATTTATGTCAGTAGCCTTTAGGTGAAGTTCATTTTCGGCATATTTGACACTTTGCGTTACGCGGCTCAGGTTTGACCGACAGTAGTTAACCGCCTCCTTCAGCTCGTCACTGATAGCGCTTCCGCTTCCAAATCCCGTATGAGTGAACTTGCCGTTTCCGGGCATCACCTGCAAATCGAGCCTGACAAGACCGAGATTGCCGTCACCGGGTGTATGTGCAACGCAGAACAGCGATCCCGGTTGCATTTCACCCTCCGGAATCAATGCCGAACCTCCATTTTCAGGTGTGCTTACATATTTTTCCTCGCCGGTTTCAAGGTCGATATAACTGAAATGGGTGTCGTAGAACTCAAGTCCGCCAATTTTCTTCAATTGCTCTTTGATACGTCGACGTCCGACAAGTGCATATTCCAAACATACACGGACATCCTCCTTATCATACTTTTCATCGGGGAAAAGAAGTTTCAAGAGTCCGCTGACTGTCTTTTTTACTGCTATGGTATCTCGCTGGTTAAGGTCCTTACCAAGACGGAAATACTTCTGTATAGCATCGCTGAAACTACGTTTACGCATTTCGCGCAGACACTCCGAGAAATAATCCGAAATGAAACCATAGGAATCAGTGAAGAATTCGGGTCTCATCTTCGGTATTTCCCAGCCGGGAAGATAATGATGGAATCTGTCGAAGAAGGCGGTGTCAATCATATCTTTCGGAAATGGTGCCAACAGATGGCTTACTTTAACCAGATTTTCGATGCTGCCGTTAATATTTCCTACAAACACCATCGAGGCATTGGCGTTAATGCTTTCTTTGCCGCGGCTGAAAGATCCATTGGCCATGTATCCCTTCATGATCTGAATACCATCCTTGTCTTTCATGTTGATGCCTGCGACCTCATCGAAGGCTACAACATCCCATGTACCGACAAGGCCCACAGTGTGCCGCCCCATATTATAGAAGAGATTTGCGACCGTGGTTTGTCCTCCGGAAATCAGGATTGAGTAAGGCGACAATTCGTCATATACATACGATTTGCCAGTGCCTCTCGGTCCAAGTTCGCAAATATTGTAGTTGTTTTCTACAAACGGAATCATACGGGCCACGAGATGCCATCGCGTCTGTGGATCAAGATTTGTCGGTTCCATTCCGACACTGCGGCATATTACCTCAATCCACTCTTCGAGTGTAAAATTATGGCGGTTCTCAATATATTCCTCCAGATCGGTAGCTGGCATTTGAATAGGCTTCAGCGTAAGGATGCGGAAAGGCGAACCCTTTTCGTTCTCATCATAATTATATTCGAGGTCGATGATGCACCAGATGCCGCCGCACAACAGCTTCTCGTACTGCTTTATATATCCGTCATCTACGATTACCTTGTTAATGTTGATATTGAAGATAGTGCCCTCGTAGTTGTCCGTTTTCTCGTTGAGTTTGGCCGATACCTTGTCGATTATCTTGTAATGTCCGCGTTCACGGATCTTGGCTTTAACCTTTTCCGCTTCATCAGGACGCACAAAGTTGTCTGCCAATACATGCTTTACGGTCTGAACACCTTCTTTTATATCATCTTCATTGTCTGTGGCGCAGTACATGCCGAGCAAATATTCCAAAACATAACTCGGAACATTCGCACCCTCTTTTATAGCTTTGGTAAGGTCTTTGCGGACAACTTTACCACCATAACAATCATTGAGTTTCTGATCTAACGTATCCATATTGGCCTATTCAGAATTCATTAGCAAACATCACGTTGACACGATATTTCTCCTCCTTATAGGGTACGAACTGGTCGGTGTTCGGCACCTGTCGTTCCAATTTCAGAGTTATGTCCCTGCCATTTAACCGTGAGAGCTGGTTTTGGAATATAAATACATGTTTCTGTTCGCGCTGAGTGCTGTCTTCACTCTGCGTTGCGAATGTAAGAATCGGGGAATCGGACAACAAGTTCCCGGCATCGTCATAGAAACCTATGCGTAGTGTAATCGGTGTAACTTTTTCAGTTACAGATTCGGTCTGATAGAATCCGATAGTCTGCTTATTGGTGGTGATTCTGGCGCGATGGCTCAATACGTCAACATCAACCTGACTGATATTGGTAGACTTCTTAATATTGACATGAAGGACAGGCACAACAATCTCCTGCAACATACTTCCGCCATGAACGAATCGGCTTCCGGAGCCCTGTTTCCTCATTCGTGTCATGCCTTTGGCAATTTGTATCTCGCGACCGGGAAGAAGACCGACATCCTCGCTGTTCCATGTCTTTAATACGTCGCCTCGTTTCAAGTTGTTGCCTATGATGAAACGGCGAGTATCAGTAATCAAATCGCCCTCGGCCTTGAAATCGGAGAATTCACTCTCATCCAAAACCTCATTCTGATAGATATATCCATGATCTGAGGTGATAAGGATATTTGTTCCGTTGCCATTGCGAATAAGCTCTACTATTTTCACAATCTGATCAAACTCCTCTTCCGTTGCCTTAAAAACGTCACCTTCGGTATCACGCTTATCTCCCGTGAAGTCAATACGATTGCTATAAATATATATCAAGTCATATTCTTTGAAAGCTGTTTTCGGAAAGGTAATCTCAAGAAAGACCTTGGCAGAGATGGCTCGGCTTTTGGTAACATACTGCTGAAGAATTTTTTGCCGCGCATCTGTACCCTTACTACTCATGCCGTCTACAAAAGCCTCATCCTGAGGCTTATTGTAAGAAAGTTCCCGATGAGGAAGAAGAGATGCCATGCCGAGTTGGGTGTATGACGGTAAAGTCGATACCATGGCCGGTCGCATTTTTGTCTCGGTTCTATTGAGTGCTTCAATGCGTTGTTGCAGTTCAACCATTGTCTCGTAGCGCATGGCATCGCTTATTATGACGAAAAGTCTCTTTTTCTGGTCGATAAAGGGATGAACATGTATTCTATAAAAATCTTGCTGCGAGGTAATGCCGTCAAACTTCCATTTTCTCATGTTGTCAACCAGCGGTTGCCATTTACGGGCAATCTCATCGAGATAAGAGGTAGTATAGACTCTTTGCACGAGTTCTGCAACCGGTGCAATCAATCTGGTGCTTTCAGCCTGCTTAGCTTCCCGAAAGAACCTGCGGTAATGAAAATCTATTTCATATAATTGGGATGTGTAGAGTTTAAACGCTTCCTCCACACTATTAAGAAAAAGTCCGGGGATATATCGCCTCACAAGTTCGATTACCCTGCGCGCTTCAAGTAGAGCCTTGATGGTGTGAGCTGCTACTTTCCAAAATACCTTAAACTCGCGGTCTCTGACTACGCTTTCAATCTGTTCTACGTTCATTGTGTCATTAAGTACCGCATGCTGGAGATGTGACGCGATTAATTTATCGACACAAGGGAATGTTTCTATTTCTACAAGTTCATCTAGGGTGAAAGACTGCAATTCAGTCGGAATGCTGAGTTCATGTTCAAACGAGGTTGCCAGCTCATGGTAGGTCTCTCCGAATTTGCGGCTGTCACGCCAGTCTCGCATAAAGATATGAGCAGCATTTGAAAGTTTCGGCTGCATGTGGAACCTGTCCATATCATCCCTGAATAACACGATCATGAGATCCTTGACAGATTCTTGACCGGCGTAGCCAAATAATACCTTTATCTCCTCCCAGAAAAATTTGGAAAAGCCATACTCTTCAAATTTGTCTATGATAGTGGTAACATCACTCACCGACTCTCCGGCCATTGACAGAAGCATCTGCTCAATAGTAGAATCCACGTTTGCGGTGACGCCCATCATTTCAAGAAGAATCGACCTTTCGCTCATCCCAGGAGTAATGCGGCGAATGAGATTACGACGGTTGGCTTCCACATTAAAAAATCGGGTATACGGGTCAACAAGACGATGTTTCAACTCCATAGGAATACCACATTCAGCCGCATAAAGCGACCCCATGTCTGCCGAAAAAACAGCACCCGAAACTTCCAGATCGAGAAGCCAGTTTTCATCATCTTCCGGATGTGGCTCTTTGCTGTATATCAGGAATCCACGTTCCGGTTGCATTCCCGTAAGAATATGGTATTTAATGGAAAACGGATTCTCTTCAAGAGTTAGTTTTTCCACACCGGGAAGTTCAATGGATTCTGCGACAGCGGACATTCCACCACCTTCGTCATACCAAAAGACAACTCTATTTTTGTCAATTAAATCATCAAGAACTGTCTCAATTTTTTTCTTACTCGACTCTGCCATTTTAAAATGAGATTGTCTTAGTTTTATCGTTTTTTGAGGTATCTAACTCTCCATCCAAATTAGCCTCTCCTAAATGTTTTCCTTTACTATCAAACACTTCATAGTGATAGTTGTGAAAATTATCCCAATACCAGTAATGATTCGTGCTTTTTTCTCTGTACACGGGTTCTCCATGTTCAACGAATTTCGTCCGCTCAAAATTAGTATCTGCTGCCAAAGAAAAGGAGAAACAATTGTGCTCAATGGCATAATTAATTAAGTCTTGAAAAGAAGAGAAACATGGAATTTTTATAAACTGATTTGGATAATTGTCAAGATGAATGGCATCCTGAAATAGTACCAGTTGATTTCCTGGATGACTACCATTGTCGACGCACACAAATTCAGTTCCATCTGATATACACCTTGACACTAAATGTTCTAAACCATCCGTTTGAGGCAGAATGTAGCATTCTTTGATGTTCCAATCAAAGCATGTCAACTCATTGTTTATGGAGTTGTGTGTAATATGCTTGAGATTCCTTATCAATCCAATATGGGAACAGTCATGAAGATGTATAGGATTAATCCAATAATTAATTGACCTATATCTATAACGTCTTAGCTCTTCAAGTATAGGAAGAGTTGTATCGTCAAGAATCCGGAAATATACATTCAGCGCCATCAATTATCCCTATATAATTGAAACATATCATTTTCAGCCTGATCAAAGAATCCTTTGGGCTGATAATCCAATATGCCGGTTTCAAGTATTTTGACTGGCTCAATATGCAAACGGTTGTTAGAATCGTTTTTGAAGTAATATAAAGCGACATCATCGCGGGAAATCCCCATTGTATTGTCTTTTTCGTATGCTTTGCAGGCGAGTTGAATGCCACTTATTATATGATCGCTATGTGTCTCAATGAATACTTGAACACCATTTGAGGCTACTAACGTAATCAGTTTTGCGAGTTCTGCTTGGCCGGCGGGATGTAGATGTGCTTCCGGGTTTTCGATTATGATCAATGAGTTTGGAGTTGCGGAAAGCAGAGCCACAATTACCGGCAAAGTATAGGATATACCGTATCCTATATTTTCGGCTCTAAGATTATCCAACGGCTTATTGTCTCCCGATGCATAATAACCATATATGACGGCAAATGAATTACCGTCTTTATCCTGCTCAACATTAATTGTCACATTAGGGCTGATTTTACGTTCCCAATATATTACCTGGGCCATTAGGCTCATATCGCTGTTTGGTGTTAATTGAGGAATTGCCGTCACAGTCTCTCCCCCAAATTTATAGAGGAATTGAGCTACCAGTTCCCCCTTACCGCCCTCCAAAGATAGTTGCCGTTGAGTTTCTGCGGCATAGGTTTCTTTCGGGAAGTTGCTCACACCTCCCCATCTATCTGCACTGATATATTGGAAATTATTGTTGAAAAGAGATAATTTTTCAATATTTTCCGGTTTTACATCATCGCTGTATGACAATTTCTTTAGAAAAGAATCTTTCAATGCCTTTACATCTGCATCGAACTGAAATGAGAGCACACCTACTTCGTCAGTATGAAGGGTAAACTCAAGTTTACCTTCTGGGGCATATTGACATAAAGCGTCATTGCCTATGCCAATTTTGCACAGGGGCGTATTGAGGTCAAGGCCATCACGTAGGCGGCCCTTCATGTTAGTCTGTCGTAACAATAACAGAGCTTGTATCAAACTCGTTTTACCGCATCCGTTAATGCCGGTCAAAACAGTGAGATTCCGAGTGTCAATCTCACTGTGTAGATGCGATTTAAAATTTGATATTATTAGTTTTGTTAGCATCATTATCTTATTTTACCGTTTATACTGTCACGAAGAATCTCATTGAAGACGGAAAAACGCTTCTTAACAGATCCCACCAATGCCGTACCTCCGGAGAAGGCACTGGCATACGATGCATTGTCGTGCATTTCTTTTATCAAATTATCTTTGAGTATCTGCTTATTATCCTTTAGTTTAGAAATGCTATCTTCATCAAGATTGGCAAACGCTACAGCGATTACCTCGAAATATGCTTTGTTTAGCGGTTTGCGGGAATCATTCTTGCTCACTCTTTTCCTGAAAGCATCGTTACCGAATATTTCAGATGCGAGAAGCATCGACTTGATGAAATCTTTCTTCATACTTTCTATCCTGTGGTCGAAGAGGCCTCCCTTTATCCCTTTCATGGCCTCATTTATAAAGTTATCCAAATCGGATACCGAATAGGACTCGTATCCAAGCAAATAAAATGCGATAAAACGGGATATAAAGTCCATTGACTGTTTTCTTCTCGTTGGAATCTTATTTAACGTAGCATCAAGAAATTCCTTGTATTCAGACATCTCTTGAACAATGTCGATTGCCTTCCCAATGAATATGGCGTTGCGTATTTCCTGCGGAGACAGCGTAATTCCACCGGTATTCAATCGTTTAAACAATATATATTTTACGTCATCAGGAGTCCCTTTTTCAAGAAGATTTACTGTCACGGGCAACATGCGCATATCCCTTTGAATATCAAAAGGAAGTTCGTCAAAACCTTTACCATGATACTGTGACAGAAATTCCAACCCTTCAAGTTTCAAATTTTTGTCAACGCAGAAGTTCTTTATGGCGCAGCAACGTTGCAACCCATCGATTATGCGCCATTCCTTTTTTGACACTTCCTCAAAATAAAAGGCCGGCAACCTAAGTCCGAGCAATACAGATTCTATTAACCTGCTTTGCTGCACATCTGACCACAGATTATTCTCGCGCTGATACTCAGTGTTGAAATCAATAAATCTATAGTTTATCCTATCGATTATATCTCCCAGATTCATCGGAGGAGTTGATAACCGAATATCACTTGGAGAAAATGGCTTTGTTATTATTTCCAAATTCTCGTTATTCTCAGTCTCTACTTCATCCGCTTCAATTCGGATATCTATTTCTTGTTTCATTCTTCGTCGGAGGGTTTAGGGAATTTGACAGGTTCCAGCAAAGGATAGAATTTGGGATAGTTGACCGCAACGCCATCATCGAGATCTATGGTCTGGCGGTGACTTGCCATTTTAGCCAGTTCGTCAACGAATTCACGCACCTCGCGAATCTTTGCCCGAAGATTGTCTGACATAGTCACCATCGCCTTGCGGTTAGACAGGTCATCACGAGATAGTTCGCTTTCCACTTCATTCAGCTGACGCTGGAGCTTCTGTAGATATGGAAGAGCATAATCGGCATGAAGTTTGGAAAGAGTATCCTCCTCCATGCGGTGCATATAGACAAGAGCCTTAAAGTAACCTTTCTTGCGTTTGTCGCCCATCTTGGATGTGAAAAGCCAATATATAGGACGTTTGGCACCTTTGACCGAATATGTCGACAGGTGATCGGCATAGAATTTATCGAAGAAGTATTTTCTCAAATCCATACCGATGGCATTCCTGATCACACGCAGGTTATCCTCCTTTTTCTCTTTGCCATACAACGATTCAACGGCAGCTTCCACTCTTTGAGTCATGTCATCAGCGAAGAAATCGGCTTCCTCAATGATTGGTATTATGCCATCATCGTCAATGGGGATAACCTTAGGCACGAAGTCCAGATCTTCTGGATGTTGACCTTGATTTGCTATAACCAGACCGGGACGCTCGATGGAGTAACGGCCCATGAAGCATCCTACGAGGTAGCTCAAGAACTGCTTGATGATGGCTGAATCATTCCAGACAAGTTCGCCATCAACAATGTTCTTTTCCTCCTTTTGGAGAATGGTCACTTCTTCAAGAGGAACATCAGGAGTCAGTTCATCCTGCAACCCATAGATTCCAATAAATCTACGGTTGAGTTCCTCTTCGTTATCATGGAGCTGGAAGAACTTCTCCTCCCACTCACGTTTATAGTATGCGAGAATTGAGTGCAATGAATCGAGATCTTTCTCCATACCTATGCGCACAAGTTCATTGGTCTGGAAATCCCATGAGGTTTCATGAGCGTCCCAGTCTTTCTTGGAAATTGCTATGCAGTCTTCACCAATTCTTTCAATTCCGTCTGGTGAATTATCGCAGCATGGCATTTTTGCAATTTCCCCAATTTGAATATGTCCAGCAGGACTAATAATCTTAGAAACTTGGTTGAAGACTTTTGTGTTTTGCCACGCTATCTCTCGATTTAATTGTTCTTTGTCTTCATAGAAACAGCTCATTCCTTGTACATCAAAGAGAAATCCTTCGGGAAAATATCGAAACTTAGGACCTGAAATAAGCCCCCAAGAGATACATTCCTTGAAGTAAAAAGATGGATTCCGAATGACAGCGCCCTTATAAGATCTGATTTCGCTACCATCATTCTCCCAATTAATAACAAGCTCTTGATTGCCATACCATCTACGAGGACTCCCCCCCTTATTGTATGGAAAAAATTTTTTACCGCTCGCTACGCTCGCGGCAATAGACTTACAACCAATACCTATTTTTCTGTATGCGACCTCAAACCATGAGCGGAGGAATCGTCCGTTGTCTGCGGTTGCAAGCCCTTGTGTAGGCTTGCAGACCGCAGACAACGGACGATTCCTTGAGAAGGTTTCGTATATTGCCTCTGTACCCCAAAAACTAATAGGTTGTCCATCAATTGAATGAAAGCTATTTTGAGATACAATGAAAGCCCAATTACAATCATGATTAGTAATTGCTTCCTTTGCTAATTTCTCTTTTTCTATGGAATTTCTTGTATCAAATACGCTTATGTACAAACCTTTTACATCCGATAGATGCTTACCCAATACAAATGTAGCAGACTTAACTTTTTCTCCCCCAATCTCTGCAAAAGCATGTGGGCCGAGATGTATAAGAGAATCAATATGAATGTCCGATGACAATAGATTTGTTCTAAAATCTTCATAGGTAACAGTAAACATCCAACTATCTTGGTTAATCATACCAATTTTCCCACCATGTGCGCAGAAGTCAATACTACGCTCCATGAATGTAGCCATGCAATCTCCTTTTGTATTAGGATACTGAATTTCAATGTATGATTTTAATGAATCACCCTTTCCTTTACCAAGATACGGTGGGTTGGTGACAACGCAATGATAAGAGCGTGACAGATATTCCGCCTGAGTTTTCATCAGCTTCTGCTGAGTTCCGAAGATGCCTTCTTCAACGCTAATCGCATTTGATTCTTCCGGCGTGATTTTAAGGAGCGAGCCTATCGTGTCAAGATGTTCCATCTGCCATACCAATGATTTAGCAGGCCATGATCCGGTTGATGCAATAGTCTCATGGTCGATGGATTGCAAAGCTATAACATTAGGTCCAACCGGGTTACGGAGATAGCGGCGATAGTAGTCGCGGGCCTTCATTGTCAGCGCAAAGCTTGCCAACTGATAGCAACGCGGGTCTATGTCAATACCGAAGAGATTGTTCTGAAGTATCAGTGTCGGAATCTCCTTTTTCTCTTTACCCTCCTCCTCATACATCTTTGCAAACAGGTCGAATGCGTACACAAGGATATGTCCGCTGCCCATGCAAGGGTCGAGAAACCGTATGTCAGATGCCGATTTAATGTCATTCGGTATTGCATCAATTTGTCCTTCTACCTGAGCAATATAATATGGCATTTCTTCAATGAGCCTGCTTTCTGGATGCAGAGCCATCCAAATACGACCAAGACTGTTCTCCACCATATAGCGGACTATCCAATGAGGCGTGAACAACTGGGTTGCAGCTGCCTGTTCCTCGCTGTTCAGTCCTCCGCGACGCCATTTATTGCGCTCCGCTTCATTCTTCCTATCAGTTATATAAAACTGATAGAGCCACCCCATAATCTCTACATTCTGGCAATCTTCTACCGACATACCTTTACGAATGTCTGTAACGAAGCTTTGCTCAGAGAGTAAATCATCCGGGAGGAGAAGTTCTGTATAATCCGAAAGATGCTCAAAGAGGAAAGGCATTGTCTCATAGTTTTTCTGACAGACGGCGATAAGCAACCGACGATACAATGCCGCTCCTTCAAGAAGTTTTACTTCCGGAGTGAGTTTCAAGGAATCATCGAATATTCCCGCCATAGCGTCTTCGAGAATCTGGGGACGAGTCTGTCCCTCTCCCGGAGTGACTATCATGGGTGAGTTGAACTCCTTGGCATCCATATATCTGAGTGCCATGACGCGGTTGAACCAAGTGTAAGCGACTTCTTCTACAACGTTGGTTTCACCTCTTCTGTCTATCTCCTGGCGTAATCGCTTGATTTCATTCTCCCAACAACGAAGTTCCGCATTATCCGCTGTCAGCAGATAATGCAGCTTCGTAGTAATCAGCGAGACGAGCTTTGCTCTTGTATTCTGGGCGAAGGTTTTAAGCCTTGCAGTATTGATTGGCATTGCTGTTTAAAAACTATTAGTTTAACATGATGCTGGTGTCCTCGTCAATCAGTTTCATCAGACGTGTACGAAGAGCGGCGAGGTAATCATCCACATCTTCTTTGGTTTCAAGCATAGTTTTTTGGTAGTTTACAGCAAAAGCCTTTTGCTTATTGACAGCCCGTCTAATAGGACGTGAGGCAGATGAGGAAGCCGATGCCGATGATGAGGTTCCGGTGGATCCGGTTCCCGATGAAGCCGCGGTGGATGCAGCAGCGGCTCGGTTAGCCTCGTCAACCCAATGGTTGATAGTATCGAGGCATGTATTGTAACGGTCAAAAACCTGAGCCGAATAAGCAATCAAGTTACCTATGAATCGTTCCTGCCTTACACCTTCCTCCATCGCAGTGAAGATAGTCTCTATCTGTCGAAGCTGATCCGGTTTAAGGGATTCATAAGCCGGAAGTGCTTTGACTGTTTCATGTTTAGAGGATATTTCAGCAAGAGCCCTTGTCCGTTCTTCTTCCTGTCTGCGAGAAATTTCCTCGTTGACCTTGGCGCGCGTAGACTTAGCTTCCTCCATACGCTTCCAAGGCTCCGGACTTTTGTGAATATCCGTCAAAGTAGTCATGAGAGTCGGCTCGACGTATGTAAGGTTTGCCTGATTACCCGTCAACAACTGATTGAGGTTGCTGAAAATTGAGAACTGAGGAGAATCGATAAACGTTAGTATCGGTTCAACTTTATCTTCCTTTGTGTCGATTGCATCTTCAATTTCCTCCTTCTTACTATATAGTCCCGGATATACAAGCCTTGACAGTTCAGTAAGAGCAGTGATGTATCCGGCGAGAGGCTCTGCGAAAGCATAGACGTTGTTTCGTGCAGCCTCTCTTGCGTTCTGAATTTCAGAGTTAAGTCTCTGAATAAAGGCTGTATGCACCTCCCTTGCGCCTTGCACCATGCATGTCTCATCGTCAAAAAGGTCGCGATAGAGCTTTTTGAGAGTGGAGATTTGCGATTGGGATATGGTCTCCTCCACATCTACAATGAGAGTCTGACGAGAGTTGCTGTTAGTGAGCGAACGATATAAATCACGTTCGTCAACAGTGTTTCCACCACTCCGGAAGGATATTCTGTCAAGCTTGTAGAGCTTGACGAGAACGCAGAGGGTTGCCATCTCATACCAACCGTAGGTGCCACCTTTGAAATCCTTGACCAATTCACCGACAATGGAGCGGATACTTAGATTCTTGTTACGGTTGACTTTGTTGAAAACCTCTGTCATCGCAGCATCCATTGTGCCTCCCCAGAATCCGGTGTTCTGCTCATTGATAATTTGTTTGAGCATATCATCGTCGAAATCCACATCAATCATTTCAAGATTGATATAGACTTGCTTGATAAGCTGGGTCATGCCTTCAACAAGACGGGCTTTTAACTCAGAAGCGCGGACATTTATTTCCGTACCATTGAGGAAAAGTCGGGCAACTTTGGTTCCTTCCGTAAGGCGTGTAACGATGTTTTCACGGCGGCGGCGGTTGATCTGTCTTTTATCTGCGATAATTTGCTGACGGTATGTGCCGTCATCTCCGGAATTGAAGAGTCGGGAAAGACAACTGTCGGCTTTCTTAAACATTGAAAGATCCTCCGGCAGATACTGGTCGGGCGGGAGAACGACACACAAATGACCGGGATGCTGGAAAGAGAAGGTCTGCATCGCCTCGACATCTGTAATGTTAAGCCCGGAATTGGGTGTAACGAAATGGATATTGATATCCGATTCGCCACCGCCATCCTTCTGGTCGTCAACATAACGTCCGAAACCGAACACCTTTTTCGGTGATAAGGATATTTTATTGTCCGAGAATATCTCGTCACGGAACATCTTCATCAACTCGCGGCTTACGGCATCAGGACTCAGTTCCTGATTCTTGATCTCATTCTCGATGTCTTTTTCCTCGTTCGTCTGGAAATGATAATCGTCCTTCGCTCCTTTCTCGATATACGACTGGCGCATGAGCTTGTTGAGAGCCTCCTGAACCCGGGATCTGAGCTGTTGGAAGTCAGCATCTACCGTGGGTAGCAGTAGTTTAGTCAGATTATCCACAGTTGTAGGGAATCCTGCGACATATTTAAGAAGGAATAAGGTTTTCAGAACCTTAAGAGCAAGTTCGTCACCGAGAGTTCTTTCTGCCTGCTGAATGTCACTCCTGATTTTCGTCTGGAGCTGACTCTCTAACCCTTCATACATATCACTGAACTGAACAATACGGGTCATGTCGCAATCTTTGTAGAGATTTGCAACATCATGGGCAATTGCCAAGAGTGACCGTTCACCGACCGAGTTCTTCTCTCCGGCAAATGCGTTATTCTTGCTCAGGTTTATGATACTCTGCTGTATGAGATTCAGCTGATAGTCGACAAACGGGAAATTGATCACGAAGTCGTCGGCCGAGCGATAGTTGCTTTTGAACTGGCTATCCTCTCCGAATTGGAAAAGACTTCTCAGAATATTATGATGCTTCTCGTATTCATGCTCCAGTAATCCTTTTGCTTCGGGTGTTTTCTCCAGCAGACGGCGATGAACGACCTCGTCGGCGTTGGCACTAGTAAGCGTCAGTGGCTTAAATCGGGCCATAATACGTGAGAAGTCGTATTTCTGACGATTTGTCAGATCACCAATCACGGCATTCATGTCCATCTGAGATGTAACCATGATTGAGGCACGATTCAGGCACATATCACCGAGGCACTCCGCTATTGTCTGAAGGCTGAGCATGCGATGCACGTCATTGCCAATAAACTGTCCAACCTCATCGACAAAGAATATGAGGCGCGTACCGGAACGTTTATCAAGATAATCCTTGACTAACTTGACGAAACCGTCAGTGTCAATGGTATAATTGTCTATCTGTGTTTTGAGATTTGAGAGAGCCGTCGTTTGGTCAATACTTTCCATATCGGCGAAGATGGCGGCCAATTTATCAAGTTTGAGATAGATTGAGGGGCGTTCGGCAGTCCACTCTTTACCGTAACGAGAGCGATATTCCTCCTTTAGCCACTCATATTTCCCTTGGCTCTCGAAATAACGTTCAATCTCAGCGATGGCTGGTTTCTTTTCATCATAGCCCAGTCGCTTGTTGAACATCTTCAGGAAAATAGCCAGTACGGGATCAATGGCATTCTTTGCTATCGCATCCAGATTCTTCTGGATGTTGAAAAGGATACTGACCGTAGGAACTGAGCATGCATCCCTTACTGCTTTCTCAAGTTCAAAGTCTTGAGAACATTTTTTCGCAAAAATGCGGGCGCATTTTTCCCCATCGACTTCAAGATTATTCTCAAGCACATAGGAGAGAATCTTAAGCAGATGCGATTTACCGCTACCGAAATCACCGGAAATCCAAATACAATTGTTAGATCCATCCTGCTCCAAACCCTTAAATAAGTTAGGGAGTAACCCCGGACGCATAAGTTCAGCTGTAACGACAAACTCAGAGACCTCCTTACCTAAGTCCTTGTCGCTTTCTGCTTTTATAACACCATCAATTTCTCTTGTGATGTCTTGTGTATAGCTGTCTTGTTGTTTCATTATTGATTGGGCGTTAATTCATTAAGATTGATACCTCGATAGTAATTTTCATCAGGAACTAAACCGAATAGTTTAAGTTGCTGATTATTATAATCGCCGGGGAAAAAGAGTACCAGTTTACAATCATTTGTCAACTCGTCCATATTATTCAATATACCATGGGATCTGATGAAGGGATAGACATGTCCGACACCTGAAATAAACACATAGTCAGGATGATGTTTTCTAATAAGTTCCTGAAATTTCGGTATGATTACTGATGGAATATCGAGAACGCTATCTAATGTGGCGATCAAGTCATTCTTCGGAATTGATTGCTCATTTTCCGTTATCGCATCAAGAATTTCTTCTTCCTTGAGAATTTGAACGGTGAGTTCAAACAGATTGATTTTAAGCGTAATGATTCCTTTGCGGTCAAGCCGAGAAATGAGGCGGTCAATATGTTCCTCAATCTGAAGCTGATTATCAGGATTAAACGGTTGTATGAAGAGAGGTATCTCTCCACCCAATTTGTCTCCGAAATCTTTTTGACTCAGCAGATTGAAAAGGGTTTCAAAAGTTCTGTCTAAATCCATTTGCATACTGTCAATTCAATTTGCGAGACTTTCAATCTCGGAGTTGGAATATAGAAAAACAGCCAGGAGCAAGGGGTCGTCCTTAACAATAGCCTGCTCAACGGAGTTGTTTAAGTACGGTCGACGTATCAGTCCGGAATTTGTATCTTCAATCAGTTCCGTTTGTTCAAGAATACGAAACAGCACCTGACGCATCTTTCCGACAGACTTTTCTGTCACCTTTTCAAGTTCGGGATGTTCATATTTTTTTTCATTGAAAAATTCATTGAAAGATGTCTTTGAAATTTTTTCGTAGCGATTAAAATATGTATCTCGTACGATCTCATTAATGAAATCGTAAATGAAACGGTATGCCTTACAGATAGCCAAAAGAACCATTTGTCGCTGGATGGCGACCGGAGAATTTACCAGAAGATTGATTTCATCGGACGTCAGACATTCCAATCTCTGCTTTATCAAAGCAAAATAACGTGATGTCGACGACAATTTCTCCTTTTGCATGACATTCTCATCAAACACACGCTTCTTAGTGGTAGCCCAATTGCCGTCGCACTCCATAAAAACCTGTGCGATAGCATGAGTTTCCATCAGCATTGCTGCGCCAGCCGTGAAGGAAAGATTATATGTGATGGGATTAGTCATGAGTTGGATTTAGTTAAAGTTTTGTCGGTTCTTACTAATTCATCTAAAGAAACTTCCAATAATTCAGCAATCTTTATAAATGTTTCTATAGGAGGCTGACAACTATTAGTACACCACTTGGAAACGGTAGTAGTTGCACAATTCAATTGCTCAGCGAGCCATTTGTTGGTTCGTCTTCTTTCTGCAAGAACCACTTTAATTCGATTTATGTCTTTTTCCATTGTCAATTTCTTTATCTGGCAAATTTAATAATAAATTCCGAACTAAAACATAAAATCCTCTCAAAAAAAAACTCCAAACAAAAATAAATTGTCTTATTCACCACTTTATCTCAGCTGCTAGCAATCTACTGAGAGTTGACAAAAGTAAGCACATATATTCGAGAGATTGCAAGGATTCCACTTGACAATATTCCGGAGGATAATAAGGATGAACTAATATTCACACTGCCCCAGTTAGAATGGCTACAGTATAAACACACAATCACCCGCATGGCATCAGAGTCATACGGGTGATTGAATTTATGGAATGAAAAGTGCGGCGAACTCGGTCAGGCGACGGGTGTATAAGCCTTTATGTTTCTTGCCTTTGTAGCGGCAGTGGGCAGTGTAGGACTTGAAGATGTCGCGGTTGCCGGCTTTCAGTTTCTTCAGGACGGTGGATTTGTTGACTACCCCGGGACCGCAGTTGTATGCGAGTGCGCCGAGAAGAACGGAGTCCTTGCCATATTTGGAGTACATGGCGCAGAACTTGGCGAGGTCTTTTCGGAGCAACGCATCGGCTTGTGCTTCGGTGAGCTGGACGCCTCGGCGGTATGGCTCGCCCGGCTGAACCTGATGTCCGTAGCCGACATAGGGCCAGTGCTTCGGTTTGTGGAGCGTCTCGAATTTCTTGATTATCAGAACTGCCCGCTCAAAGAGCGGCAGCTCCATAATACTTCGTTTAGCGGCGAAAGCCGGCGAAGTGACCGTGACGGCCACTATCGCCATTAGGAATATCAGAATTTTTCTCATCGGATGATCGGGGTTACGGGTCCTACAATCGGTCCGATGATTCCGGGAGTATCGCCGCCGTCATCGTCACCGCTCTTGCCGTTGAACTCGAAAGTCTGCTCCCACGGCGTCGAGCCGAAGTTGTCCTCGATCACGATAAGGAACTTGTGGGCTTCCGAGGTGCGGGCGGTGTAGTTCAGACGGAAGGTCTTACTCTCCAGTAGCACACGGTCGTTGTTGACCAGCACGGGACCATCGACCAGTTTGAGGGTGCCCTGACCGTCATACTGGAAATATCGGATGGTATAGAGGGTGTTGGAATAGTTGCCCTCCGGCTTGATCTCGAAGCGCAGCTCCACGGTCTGACCCTTGACAATCTTGTCGCCGTAAGGCATGACATCGACTGTGAAGGGATAGGACTGCTGGACATCGAGGTCATCCGAGCAGGAGGTCATTGCGGATACGATTGCAAAGAGTGCAATCCAGAAGCCGAAGAAGCGGCCGGTGGTAAGGCGTATTCCGCCAAGTTTGTTGAGAATTGTTTTCACGTTTTTCAGAGTTTGAGTTTTGATGATTTTTTCGGATAAAGCGACATCAGGTAGTCGTTCAGATCCTTGTTGTCTGGATAAAGTGCCGACTTGTCCATGACCCTGTCGCCGAACTCACGCCGGAGTCTGGCGAGTGCCGCTCGACCGGCAGCGTCATTGTCCAGGTAGCACTGGATAACGGTATAGTCAGCCAGCGGCGTTATGGCTTTGGTAACATTGGCAACGGAATTCAGAACCACCGAGTCCATACCATCGTTAATGCCGAGCCTTTCAGCCGAAAGGAAGTCTATGAAACCCTCGAAGACATTGCACCGGGCATTGCCATTGGCTATATGGGTGATATGCTTCGGAGGATACGACCCTTTGAAGAAAGGATTCCTCAACTCGTAACCATGCGCATTGTTCTCGAAGCCGATGGCATAGTAGTCCTTGCCATGAAGCTGATAGTCAACTTGCACACAATATCGCTGGGCGATGTCACGGGGAATACCACGGTCAGCGAGGTATTTCAATAGAGCCGGAGACGTCAGCCGCGACACCTTCACATTCTCAAAGGTCGGTTCCTCGACAAACGGCGTTGGCTTATAGGGGTTCTTTGCTGTGGCAAAGCGTCTTTCAGACGATGAAGCGACCGGGAGGCGCATCTTCTCAGCGATGTAATCGGCCTGCCTCAAAAAGTCCGTTTCACCGGACATTTCTCCGGCAAGCGAGAAGATGTCGCCGCCCGCGCCCGTTCCGAAGTCATACCACACATTCTTGCGTAGATTGACATGGAACGACGGTTTTCTCTCACTGCGATACGGAGCGTGGAACCACAGACCTTTGCTGTCGCGTCCCGTCGGTTGATAACCCAACTGATTCAGGAACTCCACGAGGGAAATTTTCTTGATCTGGTCGATGTTCATAGGCGCATCTTCCGTTTCGGTTTATCCGTTTCCTGTTTGGATGGCTCTTTCGGCTCCTGACGGATGCTGACTTTCCGGATATTCGACATTTCTCCGGCGATATACATATTCAGTTCACGCATATTGGCGGAGCCTGTCATCTCATACGCAAGGTCATATAAGCCGCCGTATGCTCCGGACTTGGTATCGCGCCAGAGGTTCGTCTCGATGTTGATTACCATTGTCGGCTCACCCTTCGGGTCATACGGAGCCTTGTAGATACGTAGATTGCCGTCGGCACCCACGGGATGTTCCTGTCCGAGTGCCTTCATAAAGTCAGTGAGCCTGATTTTACGGATGTCAGGTGTCACCACTTTTGGTTCCAGGGGCTGTCGCACCTTAGCGTAAAGTTCCTTGCCATGCTCATAGTCGTTCATGTACTTGATTATGAAGTCTCGCGGATCCGTGTAGAGCTTCGGATTCATCTTCAGTGCGGCAAGGTCGATGATGTCTCCGCTTTGGTCGCTGGCATGGTCATACCACCGGTTAGTGTTGGTATCGACCACCAGCATAGGCTCCGGGTCGTCACGCTGAGGCGCATAGTAGAGCTTCATGTCCTCGAAAGCCTTTACAGGTTTCTCACCGAGAGCAGCCATGAACTCCGTCAGCGGAATATTGGCAATGTCATTCTTTGTGTACCGCATAGCCTAAAACTGGTATTTGAAGTGAATGCCGTAGGCGAACAGGAAATGTCCGGTATCGTTGCCGAAGATGAACTTCTCTTTAAGATGGGCACCGAGTGCCACATGGTCAGAAAGATAGAAATCCGCCGAAAGAGTGACGGCACCGCCATAGATGAAGGCGTCTTTTGCCTGAATGGTCGAGCCGTCGCGTAGAATGCTCTCGCCCCAGTTGACTGTCTCGTATCCTGCGAGAGCCGACACACCGCCATAAAGGTGAAAAGTCTGAGAGTAGTCGCTGACGATACGGAGATTATAACCGACCTCGCCTGTAAACTGAGCCACGGGGATGCGACCCTTTTCTCCGTAAGGCTTGTATGTCTGGAGGTATTCACCACCGAAAGACCAGGTATTGGCGTTGTTGCCCTTGATTACCGAGTAGAATACTCCGAGGTTATAGCCGCAGTTGCGGGAGTTTCCGGTATAGAAACCGTTAACCATATCGGCGCGAACTTCGACCGCCGACATTCCGGGGAGATTACGCTGGGCGAATGCCTTCCCTGCGAACAGGGAAAGCACCGCCACAGCGAAGATTGAAAGAATCTTCTTCATGGGCATTGGATCTACTGGATGGATAACTCGTCGATTACATTGGCTCTCACGATATCCTCGTTATCGACCACGAAAGACTGATGGCGGCCGCCTTCCTTCTCGGCGACCTCAATAACGAGCTGCTTGTCGTCAGGGATTGTGAATTTCTCCAATGCGAACACTATGCGTTCGGAAGACTTGCCATGCACCACCGTCACATAGTTCTGGGCACGGAGAGGTTCAAGTACCTGCTCCTGCATAGCGGTTCGCTTGATGACCTTCTTGTCCACAATCTTGAAGCTCACATAGTCGATGTCGAAAGCGATGTTGGAAGTATTCTTCAGTTCAGTGTGGAAGTAAAGAAGTCCATTATTGGTGTGGATGGATTTCAGAAGGAACTGCACCCCGAAACGCTTTGAGCCGATATGCTTTATCTCACGCTTGTTCTGCTTGTAGATTGACTTCATAATCAACTTCACCAGCACCGGCGACTCCTGACCGAGTTTCTCCAGATATATCTCCTGCGCGTTGTTGGGACGGTTCACGGATTCTCCGTCATGGAGGAAGTCGGTCATCTCAATGCTCAGAAGCAGAGGCTCTTTGGCAAATTTTACGTTGAAGGTATAGTAGCTTCCATCATCGGTGATTACCGACAAGTTGGTCTCCTGCTTGAACGACTTGAAGGCGGATTTGACACGCAGCACGTTCTTTGCTCCGTCGGCGAGCCCAGCCACAAGGTTTTCGTTGCCGAGGTCCACATAAACGACCTCCGAGGGGAAGATGATGTGGGTAGTCTTCTCGAAACATACCTCTAAGGCATGAGGCGGAATCATCCGGTCAAAGCCCACTTTGCGGGTCAGACCGTCGAACTTGTCGCCGTCGGTATAGTTGGAGCCGTACACCTCAATGTCATGTTCCGCGATGGACGACACGTTGTTATCGGTGTTTTTGGGCGATTTGGCGTTGGCAGCAATGGCCACTCCGAAGAGTGCCACTGCCGCAACGAAGATTTTTGTGATTGTTTTCATTCGTTGTTGTTGGGGTTGGTTGATTACTGCTCGTTCTGCTTGAGCATGATTTTGTAGCCGGATTTCAGATGTATCTTGGGTGTCCTCAACTTTTTATTAAGGTATTGAGAGACACCGTTGATGAGACCTTTGCCGACATCTGAGGCGAGCTGCGCACCGGCGTTGGTGGTCAGGTTGATGGAACTGCCCATCGTACTGCCCATGTTGGCGCCGATTTCATGGAGCGCATCGCTCTCCATAGAGTTGGGAATATTTATGCCTTCCTGACCGTCGGAGTCATAGACCGATAGGTCAACCTCCATGATACAGCCGAGAGCTTCGATAGACTCGACCTTGATTTCAAGACGCTCACCCTGCAACCGCGCCGCTCCCACCACGGTGGTATTCTTCGGCAACAGTGAGTTGCCTATCCACATAGGTTCGAGCGTGCGAAGCCTGACGCTCTGCCCGTCGGTAATAGACTGGTCAGAGGCTACACAGGCTGAAATGGTGTTCTTGAAATTCGTGCGCTTGGTTCCGACAGCGGTAGAGAACGCGCGGGCATTATCGGCTGAGGCACTGAGAGAAGACACGACATTGCGGTTCACCTGATTGACAGGCATGACCTTACGTTCCTTCTCCGGTTCATCGACAATCACTGCCTGCTGACCGCTGCCGGTCCCCAGATACTGAGCCGCAAGCTTATAGGACTGTTCCATAAGTTCCATCTCGTTGGGCTGCCGGACCTGTTGTTGCGCCATCAGGTTTTGTGCCTCCAACTCGTCGATACGGGCTTGAAGTTCCGCAACCTGCGTAGCTTCGGTGTTCTCCGGGATGAAGAAGTCATCGAGCGATGCCTGTACCTCCTGATATGCCAGATTTGAAGCCTCCACCATATTGGGTTGAGTATCTTTCCGCACTTTGGGAACAGAATCCACAAGCGGGATACTTTCGGCTGTCACATTGATTGTATCCTTCTGTGTTGCGTAGGCGTCTCGCTTGTCGCTGACAATCTCTTTCGCGTCAGGTTCCGGCATATTTTGGTTGAAACCGCTTGTCTGGGTAGCGGCTCCGTCGCCAAAACTGTCGAATATCAGCCACAGGATAATGCCTGTTGTAAGGAACATCGCAGGGAAAGCCACGAGATACTTCATCCGCATCTTCCGCTCCGCTTCGGTAGTGGGTCTTCTGAGTTTATTCCATAGCGTTTTCAGATCCATAGAAAATTTCCGGTGTTGGTTTGTCGCCCTTTTCGGGCATCGGCATCTGTTTTATGGTGCCGAAGTCGGGATTGCTATGCACCCCGTTATAGATGTTATAGATTGACTTACCGAAGACAAAGAGAGCGAGAAGGGCAAACAGTACGAAAGCCACAGCCACGACCCTGAACCGCTTCTGCGGGGGTATGTCGTCGCATTTGCGACGAACATACTCCACCGCGCTCTCTTTGCGGCTGGACACCTTATTATAAAGGAGTCCGATTTTCTCTTTCAGAGTTTTGAACTTCATTTCTTAATTGTCAGTATATCTTTGTTTTCAATTACGGTAAAGTTCTCGATGATGAATCCGTTTGGATTGTCGTCGGAGCGACCGGAGTTCTTCAACTTGCAGCTGCTTACCAGCGACCTTTCGGTGACATTGCTCTGGCGGATAATCATCTGCTTTGCGTAAGTCCTTACGTCATAGGGATAATTGGTGAAGTTTACCACCACGCTATCGACCTTCAGCACCTGATTGATATTGCCGGCGATAATGCGGTTGTAATATCCCTGTTCCGTGAAGTCCCGGTAGTAGTTGTAGGCACTTTTGTCGGCGAGCAACAGGGCACGGCTAACATTATGCTCGATGGCTGACTTTTCGGGCGAAAGCGTGAAGAACAGTTCATGGAAACGGCGCACGTGTTCGCGGGCTTCTGCCGGACGGTTCTGCTCCATATCCTGCGACAAGGCAAGCATCAGGGACTTGCCATTGTCGAGGACATAGATTTTCTCGCGTTGTTTTTCGGCGAAGTTCAGAGAGAGCACCACGGAGGCGACAGCCACCACAGCGCAAAGACTCACGAAGACAACTCCGAAAAGACGTATCTGCCGAAACGACGACTCGATGTTTTTCAGTGATTTGAATTCCATTTTCATATTACTTCAGAAGTTTTCCGACACGGCCTGCCACGTTACCAGCCGCAGATCCGGCGACACCTGCAATGGCTGAACCGCCCTGCATTCCCACGGAGTTGATATGTCTGCCATAAGCACCCATACCACCGCCAGCCTGAATAATCCAACCTGCCACAGTCGGGATTGTGAAATATCCTATGATACCTATAATCATAAATATCGTGTAGCAAGTATTTGAGCTATCGAGGTTTACATTGGGGTTGTTGGTCAACTCGGATATGTCGTTCTGGAGCATCAGAACCTGTATCTTCGCCAATATCGTCGAGAACAGGTCCGCCACCGGTAGCCATAGATATGTCTGTATGTATCGCTGAATCCACATCGTCATGGTTGACTGGAACCCATCCCACACCGATATGGCAAAGGCAATCGGTCCGAGTATCGCCAGGACTATGAGGAAGAATGTCCTTATCGTGTCGATGGTCAGCGATGCCGCCTGAAAGAGCATCTCCAGCAATTCCCGAAAGAAATTCTGGATTGCCTTCTTGACTTTATACATACCACGCTCGATATACATTCCTGCGGCGGTGCCAATTTCCGTCACTCCAAGCTCATCTATCTGCCGGTCAAACTCAGCGTCATCCACGAGGTAGGCTGTCGATGGGTCATTCATCATGGCCTCATACTCCAGCCGGTCTTTCTCCTCGCGGTAATGCTGCATGTCGAGAGTCTGACCTTCGAGCATCGTCGCCGTTCCCTGAACAATTGGCTGCATCACAGAATTGATGGTGCCGAGCACGATTGTCGGGAAGAACATGATGCACAGTCCGATGGCGAAAGGACGCAACAGAGGGAACACATCCACCGGCTCGGCGGCGGCAAGCGATTTCCAGATACGCACCGCCACATAGAACAGTGCGCCGAGTCCGGCTATCGCCTGAGCGACACCTGCCATGTCGCTGCACAGCGGCATCATCTCGTCATAGAGGGAGCGGAGGACAGTGTGCAGGTTGTCAAAATCTATCGCGCAAAGCATAGATGTTACCAGTATTTTTCAGAGCCGTCACCATAGAGGTTGATGACGCGCTGGGTATCAGCCTTCTTCTTTGCCCGCAGGTATGACACGGAGATGTTCTTGTTGGTGTAGTAGGCTGTAAGGTTCTTCAGCCTTTTCATCTCCTTGTAGCAGTCATCCACAACGTCCATACGGTCTTTGTCGGTCATCGAGAGAGTCGTGATATTGACTACCTGTTTCAGATCCGTCAGCACCCCGTTGGCTTCTTCAAGAATCCTCGTGTAGCCGGAGGCGATGGCGGAGAGCTCGGCACTTGTGAAGTTCGGGTCAGTCAGCATCTTCTGGAAGTTGTTGACGTAATATCCGGAGATATTGCCGAGCATCAGGATTGTCTGCTGTACCTTACGGGCGTCGCGTACAAGATTGTTTACCGATTGAAGGGCATCATAATACTTCTTCGCCTGCTGGTAAATTTTCACGGTTTCCTGAAAATTTTTCACCATGTTCGTTGCCGTCGTTGACTCCTGAACGAGTGACTTGGAGTTGTTTACGATACTCTGGGCGATGTTCGACGGGTCGATGACCGTCCACTGGGCAGAGGCTCGGTTTGCTCCAAAGAGCAGAACCATAGCCACCACCGCGATGATTGTTTTGAGATGTTTCATTCGCTTTTGGAATTTAGACATTGATGACATTGTTGTCAGACTCCTTGGGATTGATGCTCTGTGCATCTTCGTTTTTAAGTGCCACAGCACCCGAGTCATAGAGGAAGATGCCGAGTGGTGAGATGAACAGTTCCTCGCCACTTTCGGTGATACCGATTGTGAAGCGTCCGGTGACCGTGTCAAACGTAGCGAGACGGTCATTGCCGGTAGGTTGGAGGATATAGATTCTATCTTTTCCGAGATAGCCGTTTTCGCGCACCTTTACAGTAGCGATTCCCTTGACATCCGAGAAGGACATCGTGATGTTCTTATCTTCTGAATACCAGTAGCTGTGTTTCAGATTTTTCAGAAAGTTTTGCATGAATTGTTCTGATTGTTTTGAAGTTTGGAATGTTTTGTCTTGACGACATAGCCAGATTGTGAAAATTGTCTGAGCAACAATCACAATAAGCATGATTAGCCACATATCTTTTGGGGTTAATGGGTTTCAGTTGAGTTTTGAGGCAAAACCTCCGATTATCTTTACTCCCACATAAAGCAGGAGTAAAGGGAAAGTTATTAGAGCAAGGATGCCGACGAGTAAGCCGGCAAGTATCAGCCACAGGATATAAAGGACTTTCATAACGGTAGCCATTGAGCGAGATGATGAGCGATGTTTGAAAGGGTCTCTGCCACAAACGGTTTGGCAAATACCACCATTCTATATGCCGCTACAAACGCTACAGATAGAATGGCTATTCCAATGAGAAAAAGGATTGCCCCTATCAGCACTCCCAGTATCGGATGGAATATTTTGGGTATCTTCATATGACACCCGCCCTTCTCTCATTGGCGAGCAACCGTATTGCCGCCTCAACGCTGCCGCCGAGTTGGGCGGCTTTGTTCAACACCTGAATCTTCTCCGTTTCCTCGGTGGTGTAACAGAGATATTCCTCGGTAGATACCTCCGTGGCATATACGGCAGACTGCGTTCCGCCAAGTCCAATCCACACCTCTTTATAGAGTCGGTTGAGATTGTTCGCCATATTGATACTGAGTATCTGGCTTTTCTCCTTGTCGGTCAGACCGAGCAGTTCCTGAATCTGGTCGAAGCGGTTCATGTACTTGCGCTGGTCGAGGAGTATCTTGCAGTCGGAGTTGTTGATGATTGTCTCCTTGACAATCGGCGACGATATTATGTCATCAACCTCCTGAGTCACCACCACAGCCTCACCGAAGTATTTGCGGACAGTCTTGTAGAGGTACTTCATGTACTCCGCCATGTTAGCCGAGGACAGTGCCTTCCAAGCCTCCTCACAGATAAGGACCTTGCGTATTCCCTTGAGTCTCCGCATCTTGTTGATGAAAGCCTCCATGATGATGATTGTCACCACCGGGAACAACTCCTTGTTGTCTTTAATCGAATCTATCTCGAAGACAATGAAGCGTTTACCGAGTAGGTCGATGTTCTCCTTTGAGTTCAGAAGGAAGTCAAAGCGACCGCCATGGTAATACTGGCGCAGGGTCGTCAGGAAGTTGTCGATGTCGAAGTCCTGTTTGTAGATGGGAATAGGACGTTGTGCCATTTCAGCACGGTATTCGTCACGCATAAACTCGTAAAACGCATCGAAGCACGGGACGATATTTTTGTCCGCCCTCATCTTGTCAAGGAACATCGACAGAGCCGAGCCAAGCTCGCCACTCTCCGTTTTGGTCACTCTGTCGTCCTCTGACTTCCAGAGCGTCAGGAGCAGCGTCTTGATTGAGTCCTTTTTCTCCACATCGAAAATGCCGTCGTCCGTGTAGAACGGATTGAATGAAATCGGGTTATCATCGGTGTAGGTATAGTAGATACCATCCTCGCCGTGGGTACGGTTGTGGATGAAATTACTCAGACCTTCGTAGGAGTTACCGGTATCAATCAGCAGGATATGTGCCCCCTGTTCATAATACTGTCGGACAAGGTGGTTGGTGAAGAATGACTTGCCGGAGCCTGACGGACCAAGAATGAACTTGTTACGGTTGGTAGTGATACCGCGCTTCATCGGTTCATCCGAGATGTCAAGATGAATCGGCTTACCCGTGAGACGGTCAACCATCTTGATGCCAAAAGGCGAAAGACTGCTCCGGTAGTTGGTTTCGGCAGTAAAGAAGCACGCTGCTGGTTCGATGAACGTATAGAACGATTCTTCCGCAGGGAAATCAGCCTCGTTGCCAGGCATTGCCGACCAGAACAGTGTCGGGCAGTCGATGGTGTTGTGCCGAGGCATACAGCCCATAGTCGCCAACTGACCGCCGACATCATTCTTGATGCGTCGCAGTTCCTCTGTGTCATCGCTCCACGCCATCACGTTGAAGTGGGCCCGGACTGAAGTCAATCCGTAGGAATGTGCCTCATTGAGATAGCGGTCTATCCACTCACGGTTAATGGCATTGCTTCGGCTATACCGCGAAAGAGAGTTCATGTTCCTTGCCGTTTTCTCGAACTTCGCCAAGTTCTCGTCGTGGTCATCAATCAGTATATACTGATTGTAGATGTGGTTGCAGGGTAAGAGCAACCCGACGGGACTTGCAAACGAAAGACGGCAGTCGCTCCGGTCAGTCGATAACCGCTCATAACGGTTGTCTGTGCTGACCTTCGCAGGAAGATCATCCGTGTCGGAGAGAGTATGCAGACATAACATCTTGTCGCCAATCCTCATTTGTTGCGCCGATAAGTCTATGTCCTCTAAGCAGGTTACATCCTCCATCGAAAGGGACATATACTTCTCGATAAGTCCGGAAGTTTTGTCAGTACCGACCAACTCATCGTCACTCATGCGACGCAGCCGGATATAACCGGTGTCATTGATGATGCGCTCGAACTGCTCCACCGATTCCATGAACTTGACAATCATCTCGTGATTGAGTTCCTTCGGCGTCAACCGTCCACGGCAGAGCGTCGAGAAGTTGCTTTGCTGACGCGCCCTTTCCTTTGTTGTCTTGGTAAGGAAGAGGTAACACCGGTGGGACAGGTACGGACGCTCGTTGAAGTGGCGTTCAAATGAACGGTCGAGAAAAGAGAGGTCATCCTTCTGGAGTTCCGGCTTGTACCGCTCAGACACGAACCAGTCCTGTTTATGTACTACCGAGTAGTGAGGCAGGATCTTGATTGCCTTGCACCATGCTCCATGCATGGCTTCATACTCCTGCGAGGTGACGGTGAATAGTTCCGGCAGAGCAACCTCGAAAGCGACTGTAATGTCGGCATCCTTACTGATTATGCAACCATGTTCGACTGCGAGAAGCGGCAGCTTCGACTCCAGTGTTGTGGCTTTAAGTGTATTTCTCATTTTCGTCCTTTAATCAGTTTGTTAAGGCGCAGGCGGTTGATTATGTAGCGTGGATGATATTTCACAGCGGCTAATTTCATCAGACCGTGTTCGCCGTACTTGGCATTGAGATGGAAGGTGAGCCAGACAAGGGCTGAGGCGGCAGTTACACCGAACCCGATGCAGATCCATTGGGAAACGCCCGCGATATACATGATGACGAACACCACGAACAGGGCGAGCAATCCTCCTGCGAAGATGAACAGGTACTGCGCCTTCAGACCCTTGTACTCCACCGACCGTCCTATGCCTTTGTTAATTGCATACTCGGCCATTGGCTCAGATGATTAGAGGAAGAATGAGCGGAGGATGGTGGCGGCGACAATCAGGAAGATACACGCGCCGAACCACGATGCGGCAGTCTTGCTTGTGTCGGGGTCGCCGGAGCTGAACTTGCCATAGACCTTGACGCCGCCGATAAGACCGACAACGGCACCAATGGCATAGATGAGTTTCGTCCCTGGGTCGAAATAGCTGGAAATCACAGAGGTAGCCTCGTTGATGCCAGCCATGCCGTTACCGGCGGCGAAACACTGGGCGACAGATGCAACAGCGAAGAGTGCGAAGAGTGCGCGCTTGGCACCTGCCGAGCGCAGAATGTTTTTGAACTTTCTCATGTTTCAATTCTTGGACTGAGAGGGTTTGCGAAGAAATTCCATTCTGAATCGAGGTGCGGGAGCTTCTTTTGCCTCCGGCTCAATTACCGGTTCGGCTTTTGGCTCAGGCTTTTCCTCTTTCTGCTTTACCACCGGCTCTTTCTCCGGGACAGGTTCGGCAGTTGGTGTTTCAGATTCGGGTTCTTCCTGACGGAAAGCCTCGTCGTTCATCTCGACTTTCCGATGGCACTCATACAGTTTCTCCAGCAGAGCGTCGGGTAGACATCCGCTAAACTGTGTGCCGTCAACCGTCCTAAAAACATTCATTGCAAATTGCAATGCGCCAACGGGCTGTTGTTCGCCAGACTGCAAAATGTCTGACGCTTTTGTGATTGAATCGAAATCGACACCGCTTGCCAACGGATTGGGAGGGGCGACAGTGTTGTCCTCTCTTTCGAGCTGCGCCTCTTCATCACGGTGGTCTTCCCATGCCCGTGCCTCTCTTTCGGGAGACATTCGTTTGGGAGGTACCGAAGTTTCATCCTTCACATCAAATTCTGCATCTTTCTCATCCATCAGGGTTTCCACACAGTCCCTGATAGGTTTCACAACCTCTTCCATCATCGCCTTGAGGTCTGCCACAGAGAAATTGGACAGACCTACGGCATCATCGGCTATTGCCGGACTGATGGTTTGAGCTACTGATTCTTTTGTCTCCGTTACCGTGGACGGAGGCGGAGCGGGAGGCGCATCTTCGTTTTGCGGTTTTTCCGCAGGATACTGACCTCGTCGGTTCATATACTCGTTGAGCAGGACGACCACAATGGCCTGTGCCACGATAGCGCCGATGATATACATCCATATCATGCAGTGTTTCGTTTTGAATCGTTTGTCATCTCATTGATGAGATCGGCACAAGTGTCAAGGTGGTCAAGCAGGATTGCCTCTACATACGACCCCATTGTCGGGCGGTCGCCATCGACATCCAGCACGATTCTTTTCAGTCGCTTGCCGAGTTCGGCGGAGATATAAATCTCCCGCTCCTTACGGTTCACTTTGTCACCCATCAGGTATTTTGCCTGATACTTCTTGGCATTGAGCGAGATACCATCCATTGCCGTTGAATCGGTATCCGAAAGATAGGATGCGGCAGTAAGTTCTGCTATCAGTGTTTTCACATCCTCTTCTTCAAGATGATAGGCCACTATATTCTGGACATACATACCGACGGAGGCTTTATCGCCGCCGATATTAGTGACTATTCTCTTGAGTCGCTGCCATAGCGACAGAGTGCATCCTACATATTTGTAGGGTTTTAGAGAGTGTCCGGCGAAGAAGGTCTCTTGATACGAGCGTTTTACCTCGTCGGAATAGCCGGTGCCGTCAACATTGACTTCGGTACCGGGGTTCGCATTGGGAATTGCGGTCATTTGAATCTGTCAAGACTTTTCTGTTTGCGTTGGTCTATGAGACCTGCTATGTCTTTTCGATAAGTGGAAAAATGATGTTCAAGGATGTTCCACACATAATTGCCAATCGTCATATTTTTGCCCGTTTTGGATCTGATAGCCTGAACTATCTCTCGGAGGCAGATAAGATGGTCGATTGTCAGATAAACCTTCTCGGTCTTTTTATCATCCGTACCACCTCTTAAAAAGGTATCTACGAATGAATCCGGGAAAGGCTGCAACTTCTGTGTAGATGCCTTCGGCTTTTCAGCCGTAGAGCCTTCATCAACGCCTTTCGGACCCGTCATGGGTTCGGGTGCGACATCATTATCCATGGGAATATCCGCAAAATCGGGAGTTACGGGTTTATAGCCTGCAAGAAAATCTTCACCAAGTGGTACTTTGGAAATTTTCTTAGCCATTGCGTATTCCTGTCAGTTCCAGAAATTCTTCGGCAAGGTCATCTATTCCGCTTCCTTTGATTGTATAAGGTGATGGAGGAAAGACTGTGCTTCGGAAAACCTGGTGCTTCGGATTGCATGAGAGTTCCTTCTTGAAACGGACGCTTGCAGGTATGGTTGTCTTCATCGCTTCAAGGCCGATTGACTCCATGAACTCGTCGTAAGCTGTATAAAGGTCTGTGCGCTCTCTTGCGTCAACTTTGTTCCACAGAATCTTCACTCCTTTAAGGTTGCCATATCCCATCGTCATAAGACGGTCGTGGATAAACTGGCAATATCCAAGAGTGCTTTCTATATCATACTTGCAGGCTGTCATCGGACAGAATACATAGTCGCAGTTCGATATTATCTGTATAACATTAGGGTTGTTCATCGTACCGGGGAGGTCGAGGAACAGGACTTGTGTGTCATTCTCGCCATTGAGATACTGACGCACCCGGAACATGGTTTCTTCCAGAGGGATCTTCATAATGGCGTAAGGCTGAAGACCGGTTCGGGTCAACAATTCATGCGCCATCACTGCCAGATGCTCTGTCTCGCTCACGGTCTTTAACTCGCGGTTGCGTTCTCCTATAAGACTGTGCTGTGGCGAGTCACAATCCATGATTGCAACCTTGATGCCTTTCTCATAGTAGAGATAGCTGGCGAGTAACACCGTGAGGGTTGATTTGCCCACTCCTCCCTTCTGGTTGGAGAAGGCAACAACAATGGTGTTGCTCATCGGAATGTTTTTGAGGGTGAAACAATGGTCGGCAACATTTGCCACGACGTTTCGGCGACTGCCGAAATCGGGAGATACCATCCGCAGACGGTAGGTAGGACTATCAAAGTGTTGAACAATCGGACCAAGACAAAATGACCAGACAACACACAGTGCCGGATGCGGATCAAGCGATATAGCGGATTCATATCCAATCAGCTTGATAGCCCGCTATTGGGTCAACTATATGGACAGCCAAATGTATGGTCAACTGATTGCTTAACTAATCAGATAGCCCTATAACTGGTGAGTCAGATAACTGTTTAGCCAATCGGATAATCAGCCAACAAGTTAGATGGCTGGTTAGCTATATAGCCAATTAGCTATATGGCTAATTAACGGGATGGCGAATGAGCTGATTAGTCAGCCAACAGGAATATAGACCGGCATATTCCCATAAACTTCAATAGTTAGTCAGCTATCCGGTTAACTATCCGGAAAGTTATCTGTCTGATTAGCTGGATAATCAACATTATAGTTGGCGAGCCAACACATTATCCGGCCAATCAATGAATTAGTCAGTCAATTAGAAAACCAAGGGCTAAGACTGATTTTCAAGGATTTAACCTTGTGGTTGATGCCTCATAGCTTAGGGAGCGCGTGCTCCGGCTATTTCAGCGCGGCATTCTTGCCGAATATATGCCCGCCTATTATATGTATGCAGGCGGTAAACGGCGACCGCGTGCCCGCGTCATCCTTTCGGCCTGAACACGGGGGCTTGTCGATCATTTACGCTGCAAAGTTAAGGGCATTTCATCAGTCATTCCAAATTATTTCGGGGGTGTTCCGTGATATTCCGTTTTGGTTCCGTTCTTTTCCGCGACGGGGGCGCGGCAGCCCCTTCAAATGGCAGTAACTTTGCATCGTGCAACAGAGATAAAAAATCATGCTATCGCACACACCTTTATTATACGCCTGATGAAGACCGGCATCAAGGCAGAAAAACACAGGCTTGCCAGCCACTATATATTATATATAAGGTGTCTCATTCTTCCAGGTTACATCGTGTTCAACGGAACACAGCAAGGTGTCCGAAGAGTAACTCTTCGGATTTCGGGTAACTCCCGTTCCCACGAAATAACCTTGCCCGTGTGGGACATGGGAACACTCCAAAGTCGTGTTCCCCGGAAGATGCCTGCGGCGCATGAAAAGATAATCGCGTTGCGATAACAATCTCAAAAATCCCCAGAAAATGAAAGAATCATCAAAAGCGGGGCGTCGTCTGACGTCCTCCCCGTGTACGCATTGCGTCATGGTCCGGTTCGATGACATCGAATGGGACAATCTTTTACGAATGATGGAGAAGGCTGATGAAACATTCAAGGCTGTTTTCATCAAAAAATTTCTGTTCGGCAAGCCATTCAAGGTGCTTGTAACAGACAAATCGCTGGCTGTTTACTGCGCCAAGCTCTCGGAGTTTTTCGCCCAGTTCCGCACATTGGGCGTAAACTACAACCTTATAGTGAAAGAGCTGCGCACGGAGTTCAGTGAAAAGAAAGCGATGCAATATCTCTACAAACTTGAAAAGGCCACCATAGAGATGGCTAAAATCTTGGCTGAGGTCAAGGCTCTCACCGTCAAGTATGATGAGGTATGGTCGCAAAAATCTCTATAGGCAGCAGTCTATACGGAGCACTTGCCTATAACGGAGAGAAAATAAACGAGGAACACGGACGTGTATTGGGTGCCAATAAGATTGTGTTGCCGGCAGACGGCAATATAAATATTGGTGCGATGGCGGAGAACTTCAAGGCTTTTATGCCAAAGATGGGCAGGACAAAGAAGCCTGTTCTCCATATCTCACTCAATCCGCATCCCGATGACAGGCTCACGGATCAGGATTTTGAAATCCTTGCCCGCGAGTATCTCGACAAGCTCGGTTTCGGCGAACAGCCATACATTATATATAAGCACGAGGATATTGACCGGCATCATATCCATATAGTTACGGTCAATGTCAACGAGCAGGGCAAGCGTCTCGACCAGTCTTTCCTGTTCCGCAGGAGCAAGAAGATTACCAACGAACTTGAAGAGAAATACGGACTCCACAAGGCACAGCGGGAAAAGGTATCACCCGATACTCCCATTACCAAGATTGATCCAAACGGCGACATCAAGCGTCAGGTTCAGAATACCGTCAAATTGGTTGGTATGCGCTGGCAGTTCCAGAGCATAGGCGAATATAACGCCATACTCGGACTGTATAATGTCAAATGCGAATTGACCGACGGCAAGGTCAATGGCCGCGAATATCACGGTCTGGTCTATTTCGCAACCGATGACAACGGCAATACCATTGCCACGCCTTTGAAAGCCTCACGCCTCGGCAAATTTGCAAGCAGAACAGCCATCGAGAACAAATTTGAGCGCGACAAGGACAGAATCGACATTAAGCCGACTAAGCGACTGGTATCGGATGCTATGGCGGCCGCCACCGGAAAGGACGACTTCATTGCCAGACTCAAAGAGAAAGGCATAGACCTCGTGCTACGGTACAACGATGACGGTAGATTGTATGGCGCCACATACGTTGACCATAACAATCATGTCTCGCTTAACGGCTCCCGTCTCGGCAGAGAGTTTTCTGCAAATGCCCTTCACCTTTGGTTCAACGACCCGGCGGCAAAACCCTTGGTTCAGCCTCAGCCACGTCAGACTCAGGGACAGCAGATACCACATCCCAATGGCGGTCAGCAGTCTCAGTCAACTGGCAGTCAACAGCAATCCTCGGGCCCGGCTCCGAATCAGCAGACACAATCAGGTTCTCAGACCCAGCAACCTCAGCCAAGCCAACAGCGTCAGACTTCATCAAATTCTTACGACTTCGATTTCGACCCGGTATTGCCGGGACTCGGACTATTCCAGACTGGACCGGACTTCGATCCTGCGGAAGAAGCCTTCGCTCGTCGTGCGCGTAAGAAGAAAAAGAAGAAAGGACGCGGATTGTAAAAGTCATTCACCCTCAAAACAAACCGATAAACAATGTCCCAACAAGAAGATGATCTCAGGGCACTGGCGAAAATCATGGATTTTCTCCGTGCCACAAGCATCGTTCTGGTCATAATCAATATCTATTGGTTTTGCCCGGAACTACACCCGACTAACCCAGACGGTTTCTTTACCGTCGTCGATAAGGTGCTGAACGGTTTCGACCGTTCATGCCACCTGTTCAGATCTCAATATACCTCCAAATGGTTTGCACTCCTCCTTCTCGCTCTGTCATGTTTCGGCACAAGAGGAGTAAAGAACGAGGATATAACATGGCGCACCATCTGGATATTCCTCGGCATCGGCGTCGTATTATATTTCATGCCGAAGTTCCACTACACCTTATATATAATGTGTAGCGCAGCCGGATTCATCTGCCTGCTTATGGCGGGCAACTGGATGAGCCGATTGCTGAAGAACAATCTGATGAACGACGTATTCAACAATGAAAACGAGTCCTTCCAACAGGAGACACGCAAAATCAAGAATGAATACTCGATAAACCTCCCCACCAGATTCTACTATAAGAAGAAGTGGAATGATGGATGGATAAACGTGGTCAACCCCTTTAGGGCGACAATCGTGCTGGGCACACCCGGTTCGGGAAAGTCGTATGCGGTCGTGAACAACTTCCTCAAACAACAGATAGAGAAAGGCTTTGCTTTGTACTGTTACGACTTCAAATTCGCAGACCTCAGTACAATCGTTTATAATCATTTTCTGAAGAACAAGGACAAATATCCCAAAGGGGCCAAGTTCTATGTGATAAATTTCGATGACCCCAGACGGAGCCACCGATGCAATCCAATCGCGCCGGCATTCATGACCGACATAGCGGACGCATACGAATCGGCGTACACCATAATGCTCAATCTCAACAAGACGTGGGTGTGACCTGTAAAGTCGCGTAATTGATTGTTAAACAGTGATATTAGTTGCATGATTTAACCCGCTGTTCCGTCAGCGGTAGCCTACTATAAGGTGCATCTCCAGTGATGGGTTGTGCCAAGCTTATAGGACAAAGTACACTCTCCGAAAGGACAAGACTGAACCGTGAGGGAACGTCAAGGGCGGTTAGTATCATACTGCCGAGTGGCGAGGCTGGATAGCATGGTTAACATAAGTGAACTGTCTTTAGCCATCGTGAGGTTTGAAGGAGCGGAAGATACTTTAGCTCTCACCAAAAGGTAAGCAGTCGGATAACCCCTGCCCATGTTGGGGTTACACGGACATGGCACTGCCGGTGGACTTGACAGAACCTAAACTATCCTTTTGTCAATTACGTGGAACAGGGCAAGCCTGTATCTCTCTCGTAACAACGCGAGTAAGCGAACCGCAAGGCAAGCCGAAAGGGGTGCAGGTATGAGATAACGGAGAAAGCGAACGCCTCCCTGTAATGGGGAGGATACGGATTGAATCGACATCACGGGCTGATTGTGGATAACATCATCCGACACGAAAGTGGGCAGACTTCCGTATATGGTAACTCTTTACAAGATAACTTTTAGAACTTTCAAAAGGAGGAAAGCAAATGAACGAAACTAAGACATCGTGTGCGCCTGCTGACAACAGGAATCTGACTTGGGACGGTATGAACTGGTCCAAGTGCGAAGCCTATGTCCGAAAGCTTCAAGCGCGTATTGTAAAGGCTCAGAAAGAAGGCAGACATAACAAGGTGAAAGCCTTGCAATGGATGCTCACTCACTCTTTTTACGCCAAGGCATTGGCTGTAAAGAGGGTTACTTCCAACAAAGGGAAGAAAACGTCTGGAGTAGATAAACAGCTTTGGGACTCTCCCAAGCGCAAGTACAAAGCAATCAGTGAACTGAAACGCCGTGGCTACAATCCGCAGCCACTCCGTAGGGTTCACATCAAGAAAAAGAACGGTAAACTCCGACCGTTGGGAATACCGACCATGAAAGACAGGGCGATGCAGGCTTTATATCTCATGGCATTGGAACCGATAGCCGAAACGACAGGCGACCGTTTCTCCTACGGCTTCCGAAAGAAGCGCAGGACAATGGACGCAATCCGTCAGATTGATACGGTTTTAAACCGCCAACATTCTCCCGAATGGATTTTGGAGGGAGATATAAAAGGCTGTTTCGACCACATCAGCCACGACTGGCTCATTGAGAATATCCCTATGGATAAGACAATACTCAGAAAATGGTTGAAATGTGGAGCTGTGTTCAACGGAAAACTATTCCCGACAGAAGAGGGTACGCCACAAGGAGGTATCATATCACCGACACTTGCAAACATGGTACTTGACGGGCTTCAGCCGCTCTTGGCTAAAAGATTCAAAAGACTATGGCGTAACAACAAGACATTCCATTACAAGGTAAATCTTATTCGCTATGCTGACGACTTTATAATCACAGGCCGAGATAAGGAACTATTGGAAAACGAAGTCAAACCAATAGTGATAGAATTTCTCAAAGAAAGAGGTCTTACCTTATCCGAAGAGAAAACTACTATTACGAACATATATGACGGATTTGATTTCTTGGGTTTCAATGTAAGGAAGTTCGGCAAAAAGCTATACACATCTCCGTCCAAAGACGCACAGAAACGCTTTAGGGCAAAAATCAGTGACATAGTCAAAGGACATAAGATGTGTAAGCAGGAATCGCTGATACGAATGCTCAATCCTGTAATTACAGGATGGGGTAACTATTACCGATATGGTGCATCGACCGATGCTTTTCATGGTTGCGACTACCACATTTATAATCTCACGAAGAAATGGGCCTTACGTCGTCACCCTAAGAAACGCAAGTCTTGGGTCGCAGACAGGTATTGGCATGAAATTCGGGGACGCAAATGGACGTTTGCGTGGAAATATGAAACGAAAAGTATGAAAGTGAACTACCTGACCCTTAAAAGATTGTCGGATATACATTATACTCCGTACAAGCAAGTCAAGGGAGAGGCAAATCCTTTTGACCCGGAATACGATGATTATTTCTCTCAGCGTAAGGAGCAACAAATGCTGGAATCTCTCAAAGGACGTAAGTCTCTCTTATATTTATGGAACAAGCAGAACCGGATTTGTCCGTTATGTGGCAAGGAAATAGACTGTACAAAAGCATGGAACGTCAACGAAATATCTGTTGGTGGTTCGATTGTACGGCAACTTGTCCACAACAACTGCTACAAGCGAAATAAACGAAAATGTTGAAAGTATGAGCCGATTTCTAACAACAAATAGAAATATTGAGTTGCTTGAGCCGTATGAGGGGAAACTCTCACGTACGGTTCTTAGGGGAGAAGGGGGCAGCAATGCCCTTGACTTACCCGATATTCAGAAACAGGGCGATTTCTTCGTGGAATCACCTATCATTCTGTTGGCGAGTATTATATGGTATCTCAAACTCTATAAAGGAGGTATCTACTGTACCTTCCCTCATGCCATCGAGTTCCTTAACCGCCGCTATGAGGACATTTTCCCGATATTATCCTCATATCCGGAGCTGGAGAACTATCTGTCGCCGTTCATGGACGCATGGCAGGGAGGAGCCGCAGACCAGTTGCAGGGACAGATTGCATCGGCAAAGATCCCTTTGTCGCGTATGATTTCTCCGCAGCTCTACTGGGTAATGTCGGGCAATGACTTTACTCTCGACATCAATAACCCGCAGGCTCCGAAAATACTCTGTGTCGGCAATAACCCCGACCGTCAGAATATCTATGGCGCGGCTCTCGGTCTCTACAATTCCCGTATCGTCAAGCTCATCAATAAGAAAGGTATGCTTAAATCGGGCGTGGTTATTGATGAGTTGCCGACGATATACTTCAAGGGTCTTGACAACCTTATTGCCACGGCCCGAAGCAACAAGGTCGCAGTATGTCTCGGCTTTCAGGACTTCTCCCAGTTGGAACGTGACTACGGCAAGCCGGAGGCGGCGGTAGTAATGAACACAGTCGGCAACATATTCTCCGGACAGGTCGTGGGTTCAACAGCCAAAACGCTGTCCGAGCGTTTCGGCAAGGTGCTTCAGAAGCGTCAGTCAATCTCCATCAACCGTCAGGATGTATCGACATCAATCAACACTCAGATGGACAGCCTCATACCACCGAGTAAAATCAGCGGATTGTCGCAGGGTATGTTTGTCGGTGCCGTTTCCGATAACTTCGGAGAACGTATAGACCAGAAAATCTTCCATGCCGAGATTGTAGTGGACAGCGAGAAAGTCAAGTTGGAAGAAAAGGCGTACAAGCAACTTCCCATCGTCACCAATTTCATTGATGAAAACGGTGATGATGTTATGGAAAGTGCCATACAGACCAACTATCGAGCCATCAAGGAACAGGTGAAAAAGATAGTTGCAGAGGAGAAAATGCGCATTGCCGCCGACCCTGAACTGCGTCATCTGCTCGATTTGAAGTAAAACTGGGCTGAAAAATACTCGGATAATGCCAACCGGGTAATGGAAATTTGGACTTCAACGCCACACAAAACATCTTTGATTTCAGAGAGTTGACCACTCGCTGAAATTTATATTACGCAATCGCTACCCGGTTGAAAGCAACCGTAAAAGTTAACTTTTGGCGAGGCAGTAATTTTGCATCGTAAGTTTTAATCGACGAAAAAATGGATATAACTACGATACAAGATAAAAATACTGTCACCATTGTGATAACCGCTAAGCAAGCCGGTGACTTTATAAGTCTTCTCACCCGCATTGCGGATGGTATGGACAGGTTGGCGATCAATGCGGCGCCAACGCCCATGCTGCCCGAAAAGCCACAAGAGACGTATGGCATTAGACCGGATGCCATGTATCCCGAATGGCAAGTACAGAAGATTTTCTCTTGCAGCGATAAGACTCTCCGTAAATGGCGTAAATTGTACGGACTACGCGCTTATCAAAGCAAAACTGGCACAAAAGGCTCCCGAATCTGGTATTGCGGTCAAGACCTGATAGATTTCTTCCGGGAGTTTGCCGTGGCTCTGGGTATCAAACATCCTAAGCCAATAGAAAAAGAGGTCCCCACGGGACAAATCTGTGAACCTCCAAAACATCTGACAATTCAAGATGCAAGAACAAGATTTGAAGAAACAAGACGCACTGATTGCCCACAACAGCCAGACGGGTGAGTCCGGTGTGGTTACCGGCATGAAACCTGACGGTACACCACAAATGGAAGACCCCGCGAAGGCAGCTAAATTCCTGACATTCGACCGACACGCCGACATTCTCGACAACTTTCTGCGGAACTTTACCGCCCAGTGTAAGAATCCAACAATCTTCGGCTTCTTCAAGGTGCCGGCAGATCAAGTTCCCACGATGGGTTTCGCGGTCAACCAGATGGTGCAGAATCCCGATATGCCCGGAGCGAAGGATATGCTCGCCGAGGCAAAGGTGAAGATGCCCGACGGCGCACCGAAAGAGGTGCAGAAGGAAACGGTCTCCGAGGCTGTCAATCCGGCACCGGACACTGCCCAGACTCAGGAACCCCAACGCTTCAAGCAGATTGACGAATCCAAAATCAACTGGGATAATCTTGCGGCATGGGGGATTACCAAGGAGTCAATCGGTGAGCAGAATCTCCGCAACATGGTCAATAACCGGATGTCCGACCTTGTGAAAGTCACTCCTACTTTCGGCAATGAGAAATACGAGCTGGAGGCTCGACTCTCACTGTACGAGAATCCCGACGGAAGTATCAAGGTGGTCCCGCACTTTATCCGTCAGGAACCCAATCTCAACGATGAGTTTCACGGCGTGAAGTTCACGAAGGAAGACAAGGAGATGCTGAAAACGACAGGCAACCTCGGCAGGGTTATCGACCTGAAAGATGCAAAAGGGAATACGATTCCCAGCTATGTCAGCATCGACCGCAAGACCAACGAGCTTATCGCTCTCCCGGTGTCGGCTCTCTATATCCGCAACAAGATTGGAGAGACGGAACTGACACCAAAGGAAATCGGATTGCTGAAATCGGGCAAACAGCTCCACAAGGAGGTGACGCTCAAAGACGGCAAGACTTTCCCGGCAGTCCTACAGGTGAGCGCGGCAGAGCAAAAGGCGGAGTTCGTTCCCGTCCATGCCCGCCTCGGTCAGCAGAGGTCGCAATCCCAAGACCAAAAGCAGGAGGCACCCGCCGAAAAGAATACCAACAACTGGGTTCTGAACGACGGCAGCATCAAGCCTCTCGGCAAATGGAAGGGAGTAGAGTTCTCTGACCAGCAGAAAGCGGATTATGTCGCCGGAAAGACCATCAAGGTCGATGGCGTCCCGGATGCCAAAGGTGTGCCAAGCACAATCTACATCCGCTTCAATCCCGACAAACAGCGTCCTTACACATACAACTCCGACCCCGACAATGCCAAGGTCATCACGCCGGCGGAGGAGAGTAAGACGCAGGTCGCGGTCAACTCGCAGGGTAAGACCAACGAGGCGACAAAGGGGTTGAAGGAACCTCTCGAACAGGGACAGACCCAGCCCAAGCCGGAACAGAAAAAGAAGTCTGGGCAGAAGCTCTAATCAGCTGATACTCACACCATGGCTCGCAGGTGTGAAAGCATCTGCGAGCCATTCTTATACCCTTTCCGGAACAATGAAATTCAAATCAAAAACCCACAAACACAAATAGTTATGATTACAATCATAGCCCAAAATAAGACAACCGCACTCGCAATCGCACGTGCCACCGCCAACGACGACGAAGGCAACCGCTACTTCTACGGCAGTAAATATTACATCACCTGGATGACTCCCAAGATGGTGGAAATCTCGACCCCTCGCGGTCAGGCATCCTATTGGTTCCGCGACCAGAGCTTCCCTCACCTTCCCAAATATCTCACTCTCGGTGTTACCACACGTTACCGTCAGAACGGCGAGTCCATGACTCCGGAGGCAAACGCACAGCTCGACATCATAAAGTCGCTGCTTGCCAAGAGCGAAAGCATCATCGTGGCAGTCGAGCCCACACAGGAGGGTGAGATGAGTTTCCGCTATCTCTACTCCTATCTGCGCTGCACGCTTCCTTACAGCCGTGCCATCATCAACGACCTGACAATGAAAGGTCTCAACCGCGCAATATCCTATACTATGCCGGCAGAGAACTATGACAAGTGGTATCAGGCGGCTCGACTCCGGGATGAAGCGGACTGGCTCGTGGGTGTGAATGCCCGTCGTGCTCTCGCTTTCGCCGCCGGCCGTGGCACTTACCGCATCGGACGCACCAGCGCATCCGTCCTGAAGATGATTGCCGACCGTAACCTTATGGTCAAGTGTGCCGAGCAGACATCCGCCAACTACACGACTATCGCAATCAAGAACCGTGACGGAAACATCTTCCCATTCCGCAGTATCGACCCCAACGATGTCTCTCCCAAGTCCACATCCGAGGTCAAGATCCTCTCCGTGGAGAAAATCGAAGCGAAAGTCAAGACTCCAAAGCTCTACAACCTCATCAACCTCCAGCTTGACGCGGCACGCATCTTCGGCATGACTCCGCTGCGCACCTATGAGGCGGCGCACCGTCTCTTCGGGAGAAAACTCATTTCTTTCCCCGTCGCAGCCGGAAGTACCGTACCCCAGCGCAAATATCAGGAATGTCGCAAGGTACTGGAGAAGATGCTGTCATACAGCAACTACGCATCCGTGGCAATGGCGAATATCGGCGTGGCTCCCGGTCGAGCAGTCGATAAGAGCAAGTACGGCACTCACGGCATTGTGGCTACCGGCGTGCCTCCTCTGGTTCTCGATGACGACATGAGCCGCATCTATCATCTCATCGTCAAGAGGATGTATCAGGCATTCAGCAAGGACGCTGTGGTTATCCGTACCCGTGTCATCATTGAGTGCGAGGGCGTCCGCTACGAATGGAGAGGCGAAGCCTACAGGACCAAAGGCTGGCACTCGCTCTTCCCCGATACGCTGATGAAATCCCAGCCGATGCCTGTACTCTCCGAAGGTGAGGCGACAGACATCTTCTCAACCGGTTCTTGTACCGCAAAGTCTCCGATGCCCGAAGACTACACGGACGCCACTCTCATCGAGGATCTTCTTGCAATACGTGGCACAGTCTATTCTGACGGAATTGCCAAAGACATCGTCCATCTGGAATCCAGCGGTCTCATCGAGCGCGACGCATGGGGGCGCATTTCGCTCACTACCAAGGGTCGTCTGCTTTACAGCATTATCAAGGAGATGAAGATTGCCGACATCGGCGAGGTGGTCAAGGTGGACAATCTGATGAAGGAAGTCGCCCGTGATGTACTCTCAACGAGTGCATACGACAACCAACTCAAACAGTTCACCCGCGATGTGACGGCTGGAATTCTCGCCTCGGCAAAGCTCTTCCCCAGAATGGAGGAAGACATCCCGTGCCCTCATTGCTCAGAGGGCGTGATGAAGACATTCGGCAGAGTGGCGATGTGCGACAATCCGGAATGCGGTCACTATGTGTTCCGCCAGTTCTACGGCGTGACGCTTACCCACGAGGAGCTCGCATCGCTCGTCAAGACCGGCTCGACACCGTTCATCGGAGGTTTCCGCGCCCGTAGCGGCAAGACTTTCAAAGCCCAAGTGATAATCAATGCCGCTGGGAATACTCAGGTGGTCAGCAAAAACAAATCCGAAAACGCCTAAACAGCTACAATTATGAAAAATACACTCGACGCATACATCCGCTTCCTGTCAAACTTTCTCTCTCGCAACAACTACCCTGAAGCAGAGGACCTCAGCTTCATCAACGCCCGCGCAGATCAGGCATACGAGGTGTTCTGGGAGGCGCGACGCGGAGGGGTGGATGTGCCCACTGCCGAGGAACTGGCTATGATAGCTCTCATGCAGGGTTATGAGTCCGACTCCTTCGATGCTCTCGTCCAAGAAATCCTCTCCGACTACTGTCCGGAAGAAGGCTACGACTTTTTCATCTCCGATATGGATGATGTCCTCGAAGAGTATCGTGAGAGGTATTCTCCCGATCTGTACCCCGTGTATTCAGCGGAGTACGAGGCATTCAAGACCGAGCTGCTCGGCGTAATCGACGACTACTTCACAACCTATTTCCACTGATATGGCATATAACAGACTAAAAGTTATGCGCGACAACATCGAGGCGATAAGACTTGCCTTTCGCCTCGGTGTCGCCGGACGCTCGGCGCAGAATGCCGAGGAGCGCGATATACTTCGGAAGTATGCCGGCTTCGGCGGGATGAAGTGCATACTCAACGATGCCAACGAACTGGCTGATGCTGCCAAGTGGAGCAAATCGGACATCGAACTGTTTGCTCCGACCGTTGAACTGCGTCGCCTTATCCATGACTATTCAAAGGATGACAGGGAGTTTGCACGTTATATGGACTCTCTGAAAGCATCGGTGCTGACGGCTTTCTATACCGACAACCGCATCGTTGATGCCATTTCTGATTCATTGAAATACGCCGGCGTCGAGGTGAAAAGTTTTCTGGAACCCTCTGCCGGTCAGGGTGCTTTCATCGACTCTTTTCTGCGCAATGACCGATACCCCGGTGCCGAGGTATTGGCGTATGAGAAGGATTTGCTCACGGGCAAAATCCTTTCGGCGCTGCATCCGTCCATTCTGACCCGCATAGAAGGCTTCGAGAAAATCGAGCGTGACTTCAACGGCTATTTCGATGTCGCTGCCTCAAATGTTCCTTTCGGAGATTTTGCTGTTCCTGACCCTGCGTATGCTGTGAGCAAGGAGATTGCCTACCGTCAGGCGACCAAGACCATTCACAATTACTTCTTCCTCAAAGCACTTGACCAAGTGCGTGAGGGCGGTTTGGTTGCGTTCATTGCGTCCCAGGGTGTGATGAATGCTGCCAGCCCTTTTGTGAGGATGGAGCTTGTGAAGCGTGCTGACCTCGTGGCGGCTCTGCGTTTGCCGAACAACACTTTCAGCGATAATGCCGGAACCGATGCCGGGTCAGACCTTATCATTCTCCAGAAGCATACAGGTAAGAAGGCGTTGTCGGCTGATGAGGAGTTTTTCATCCAGTCGGTCGTTGACCGTGGTACGAAAGTGTCTGGCAACAAGTTCTTTCAGGCGTTTCCCCAGAATGTGATATGCACTGATGCTAAAGTCGGCACAGATCAATTCGGTAAACCAGCAATCATCTACAAACATGAAGGCGGAGTTGATGGTATAGCCGAGGACTTGCGCAAGGCTCTTGATGAATCGCTGCACCTGCGTCTGAATCTGGAGCTGTATAATTCCAATGGTATAAAACCTCCCACGCCAGACCCTGTCAAGCCGACTCCGACACCGAAGCCGGAGGTAAAGCCGACACCCGAAGTAAAGCCGGAATCACCGAAACAGAAACCGCTTGCCGAGAAGATTGAACAGAAGAATGAGCCTTTGCTCAAACAGTATCAGGAGATGAAGAAGAAGCATCCCGATGCCATTCTTCTGTTCCGCGTGGGTGACTTCTATGAGATTTTCGGCAAAGACGCAATCGAAGCGTCTGAAATACTTGGTATTACTCTGACGCGCCGAATGAACGGCCTTGACAACCGCATTGAATTGGCTGGGTTTCCGCATCATGCTCTTGACACCTATCTGCCAAAACTTGTGCGGGCAGGCAAACGTGTGGCTATCTGCGAGCAGTTGGAGGATCCGAAGCTGAAAAAGACACCCCGGCAAAAGGTGGTCGAGACGGTTACGCCTAACCAGAGTCCTAAAGCAGAGTCTAAACCTGTTGATCCACCGAAGCCGGAACCCTCCGAAGAGATAGAGACCGATGGCAGTCCCGATTACTCGGACAATCCCGACCCGCGTCTTTTCGCCTACAATCTTTTCGGAGAGCTGGAGCCTATCGGCAAACCGAAACGGCAACCCAGACACAGCGAGGAAGCTCCCAAACCAAAACCAAGCGTAGCGGTCAAAGACATTCCTGTTCAAAAATTCCGTCCTCTCTCTGAAAAGGAACTCGAATTTTACGGCTCTTTGAACTGGGAGGACAATCCTCCTATCAACGGATTCTATGAAACAATGATGTCGATTGCCCATCGCCAGATGGAGGAGATGCGTCTGGCGCACGAGGCACAGGAAGCGGCACAAGCCGCCGGAATAGCACCCGGAGAGACATATATCGAAAAGACCGAAGGCGATTTCATTCCCGGAGGTCGTACCCGACAGCCGAAAGTAACGGCTATTCCCATTGAGCGCGATATGTCGCCCCGTCCTTTCTCGGAGGATATCCAGTTCTTCCATAAGAACGGCTCAATGGTCGTTGCAGACGGCATGGTCGGATTCCTGTCAGATGTTAGAAAGTCAGGAGCCACATTTACGCCTCTCGGTCTAAAACCTGAACAGGAGAAGCGCGCCATGCTGTATATCACCATGTCCGAGACATACCAGCAGCTCTACAACTACGAGGCGGAGACACATGAGCCATCGGAGCATCTGCGCGAACACCTTAACCAGTATTACGATGAATTTGTAGCCCGATATGGCAACCTAAATGAGAAACAGAATGTCAAGTTCATTCTCATGGACGCTAACGGTCGTGACGCTCTGGCATTGGAGCGAGGTGAGAACGGTCAGTTTGTCAAGGCTGACATCTTTGACCATCCCGTTTCATTCGCTCTCGATGAGGTTACAAGTGTAGATACACCGTTAGAGGCACTGACCGCATCCCTCAACAAATACGGAGAGGTCAATCTTGAATATATGTCGTCGCTTGTGGATATGGATGAGGACGCAATAGTTGAGAACCTTGCCGGACACATCTACTACAATCCGCTTGTCAGCAATTACGAGATAAAAGACCGATTCATAGCCGGAAACGTCGTGGCTAAAGCCGAGGCAGTCAAAGCATGGATTGACCGCGAGGAAGAACGCATCAAGGGATTCCCCGGCTATGACGGTATCGAGCCGTTCATCGCCCTGTCGCAGGACTCTCTCAAGGCATTGGAGGAAGCCCGGCCCCGCCGCATCGAGTTCGATGAACTGGACTTCAATTTCGGTGAGCGATGGATCCCGACCGGCATCTACTCCGCCTATATGTCGTATCTCTACGCAACTGACGTAAAGATTGCCTATTCATCTTCAATGGACGAGTATTCAGCAACCAACAGCCGTGGCAATATGAAGATATGGGAGGAGTTCTGCGTCAGAGGCTACTACCGTACTTACGACGGCATGAATCTTCTGAAACACGCTCTCCACAACACCGTGCCGGACATAAAGAAATCAATCGGCAAGGATGAGGACGGTCGGGACATCAAGGTGCCGGACACCGAGGCTATCCAACTCGCCAACACCAAGATTGATGAAATTCGTAACGGTTTCTCAGAATGGTTGGAGGCACAGTCGCCGGAGTTCAAGGAGCGATTGGTGGACTTGTATAACAACAAGTTCAACTGCTTCGTGCGCCCGCAGTACGACGGCAGCCACCAGACATTCCCTGACCTCAATATGAAAATATTGGGTGACCGCTATGGAATCAGCTCCATTTATCAGTCTCAGAAGGACTGTATATGGATGCTGAAACAGAACGGCGGCGGTGTCTGTGATTTTGAAGTGGGGTGTGGTAAAACGCTGATAATGTGCATTGCAGCGCATGAAATGAAACGTCTCGGACTGGCTCACAAACCGATGATTATCGGTCTCAAAGCCAACGTAGCCGAGATTGCCATGACCTATCAGTCGGCTTATCCTAACGCCCGCATCCTGTTCGCCGATGAAAAGAGTTTCAAGGCGGACAACCGAGTCAATTTCTTCAACCAGATCAAGAACAACGACTACGATTGCGTGATAATGTCGCACGACCAGTTCGGCAAGATACCGCAGTCGCCGGAGATGCAGCAGCAGATTCTTCAGGCGGAACTTGACACGGTAGAGGAAAACCTCGAAGTAGTGAAGCAGCAGGGACACGACATCAGCCGTGGTATGCTCAAAGGCTTGATTAAGCGCAAGGAGAACCTTACCGCCAAGATAGCCACAATCCAGTATCAGATGGAGCAGAACAAGGATGCTGTCGTAGATTTCAAAATGATGGGCATCGACCACATTTTCGTGGACGAGTCGCATCAGTTCAAGAACCTGATGTTTAACACCCGACATGACCGTGTGGCAGGTTTAGGCAACAGTGAGGGAAGCCAGAGGGCACTCAACCTATTGTATGCCATCCGCACCATTCAGGAGCGTACCGGCAAAGACCTCGGAGCTACTTTTCTCAGTGGCACTACAATCAGTAACTCTCTTACCGAGCTGTATCTGCTGTTCAAGTATCTCCGGCCCAATGAGCTGGAGCGTCAGGACATCCGATGCTTCGACGCATGGGCGGCAATCTTCGCCAAGAAAACAACCGACTTCGAGTTCAATGTTACCAACCACATTGTCCCTAAGGAGCGTTTCCGCTACTTCATCAAGGTGCCGGAACTGGCGGCATTCTATAATGAAATCACCGACTATCGAACGGCAGAGGATGTTGGCGTTGACCGTCCGCAGAAGAACGAGATTCTTCACAACATCCCGCCGACACCGGCGCAGGAAGTGTTCATTGAAAAGCTGATGAAGTTTGCCGAGAGTGGCGACGCCACTATTCTTGGCAGGGGTCCATTGTCGGAAACCGAGGAGAAAGCCAAGATGCTTATCGCCACGGATTATGCACGAAAGATGGCTCTTGATATGCGTATGATTGACCCGTCATACGAGGATGATCCGAACAACAAGGCGAGCCATTGTGCCAAAATGATTGCTCAGTATTATAATAAATACGATGCTCAGAAAGGCACACAGTTTGTTTTCAGCGATCTCGGCACATACAAGCCGGGCGAGTGGAATGTCTATTCCGAAATCAAGCGAAAGCTGATTGAGGGCTACGGTATTCCGGCGCATGAGATACGCTTCATTCAGGAGTGTAAGACGGAGCGAAGCCGTAAGGCTGTCATTCAGGCAATGAACGACGGCGATGTTCGTGTGCTGTTTGGCTCGACCTCAATGCTGGGTACCGGAGTCAACGCCCAGAAGCGGTGTGTCGCGGTTCATCACCTTGACACGCCGTGGCGACCCTCAGACCTTACTCAGAGAGACGGCAGAGCCATACGAGCAGGCAACGAGATTGCCAAGCTTTATGCTGACAACAAGGTGGATGTCATCATCTATGCCGTGGAAAAGTCACTGGACTCCTACAAGTTCAATCTTCTTCACTGCAAGGCGACATTCATTGACCAGCTCAAATCCGGCGCACTCGGAGCGAGAACCATCGACGAAGGCGCAATGGACGAAAAGAACGGCATGAACTTTTCGGAGTATATGGCTATTCTCAGCGGCAACACCGACCTGTTGGAAAAGGCGAAACTCGAAAAACGCATAGCCTCGCTGGAGAGTGAGCGCAAGGCGCATAATAAGGGTATCTCCGATTCCAAGTTCAGGTATCAGACCATCACCCACGACATTGCCAACAACGAGGCGGCAATCGAAAGGATGAAGGCTGATGTCGCCCGTTATGAGGCAGTCGTAAGGAGAGATAAGGACTGCAATCCGCTCAACAATCTCACTATCGACACCTGTAACCTCTCCGATGAGAAGAACATGGGTCTCCATCTGCAAGGACTGGCGCAGCGCACCGACACCCACGGTCAGTACAAGCGTATCGGCGAAGTCTATGGCTTCCCCATCAGCATAATCTCGGAGCGCACAATTGTTGACGGCAAAGAGGCTGTTCAGAACCGCTTTGTGGTTGAAGGGAACTATAAATACAAGTTCAACAACGGCTTCATCGCAATGAGCGACACCCACGCCGCCTGCATGAACTTCGTCAACGCTCTGGAGAAAATACCCGGCATCATCGCCCAGTATGAGGAACGTACCGCCAAACTCAAAGCCGATGTTCCACAGCTCGAAGCCATAATCTCGAAGTCGTGGGGCAAAGAGGACGAACTGAAACAACTCAAATCCGACCTCGCTGCCCTTGACCGCAAGATAACCGCCGCCCTCGCTCCCAAGAAAGAGGAACAGGACGGAGAGGAGATTAAGCGAGATGAGCATCAGAGGGTAGAAGCACCGGCTCAATCTAATGGCAACAAGGAGTCTATGGTAGCAGAGCCAGTCGAAGTAGGTTATCACCGACGTGAACCATTGAGCGACCGCATCGTCATCGGAGGCTGTGGTTTTACACCACCCGGAGGCTATCGAGCCGCCGGCCCCAAATTATAAAAACAGTGAGTCAGTCCCTAAACCTGTCTGGGACTGGCTCACTTAACAATCAGACAGGAAAAGGAATCGCATGATTGACATCAATACTCTTATTGAAAGCGGCGTCACCGATTTCAATATCACAATAAAATATTCCGACCTCGTTTTGCTCGGCGACAGACTGGTTGAGCGAATACTCGATGAAGTTTGTCCGATAGCCGCCGATAACGCGGTAGAGAAACTACTGACAAAAGCAGAGGTCATGGAGAAATTCGGGGTTTGTCATACAACCCTCTATAACTGGGACAAGTCAGGGGTACTTGTTCCAGTAAAGGTGGGGCGAAAAATACATTATAGACTTGGAGATGTTCAGGCTCTGCTTGAACGACGTGGGATTAAGTAAGGTGACAGCCGGCATCCGGGGAGATGTCGGCTGTCGCTGTTTGTGTTTTTCGAGTTATTTCACGCCGCGACCGTCCCCGGCCGCGTCCTGACGAATCCATTTGTCATTAAGACAGGCACGCATATCGTCAATCCAATATGAGCGACTTTCAATGTTTCTTAGCTCATCATACTTTGCCATGCCCTTGCGTCCTTTTCTTCTTTTCATCTGACGACCATTCTCATAACTGCCGTCAGTTGTCAGACTCATGTTGAGAGAGGCATTGAAAAAGTTGATTAAATCTTCCAGCTTGGCTTTGCCATTGTTGAAACAGCCTTTTGTTACAAGCCCTTGGATAAGTTCGTATATGCAACAAACTCCGTCAGTCCACTCCAATGGCTCTCCATCGGAAAGTGTAAATGCTGAACGGAAAGAACTGAGAGCATCCGCACATCGCTTTTGAGCCGCCATAAGTAACTCTTTCATCGTTCTGATGAGAGATAGGGCAAGTGAGAGATATGCATGAGTCACGCGGCACTCCGTCTTTGCAGTGTGGACGCTGAAAATGGCATTGAGCCTCACAAGGCAGTGATGCTTTTCAACCCAATGAATTGGTTTGTGGATGAAG